>Ga0180219_1000029_pt1 | contig 269582 bp, 249 predicted proteins | sample eDN3rd30CBELigMG_FD_151338 | JGI IMG/M metagenome (GOLD analysis project Ga0180219, IMG submission 151338) | Enriched Miracle-Growth compost microbial communities from Emeryville, California, USA - eDNA 3rd pass 30_C BE-Lig MG (version 2)... ...
GGGGCGGAGCCTGCGGCGGGAGGGACCGGCTCTCCCGTCCCGGGACCTGTAGTCGGGACGGCGTCGTCGCAAATGACCGCGCCGCGCGTCACGCCCGCGGCACTACGACCGCGGAGTGCAAATGGAGCTATCCCGATCTTGCCTAAATCCGTGCGCGGGCGCCGTAGCGCCAGCAAACAAAAGTCTCAGGCGGTGCGGCGTCCCCGCGTCTCCACGCTGTTTGAAGTTTCACCCGCAGACCTTTTGGCCTTCAGCGCGCGCGCTCCGGAGCGCATGCGCCTGTGTGGCCGCGCGGACTCACTGCGGACGGAAACCGCGTCGCGCCTCCTCCGCGCCACGATGCGGTCGCGTTCAGCCGGAACAAGGTTACCAGCACGGGCTTCTGAGAAAGCCGAAATAAACCTCTGTTTAAGCCTAACGGAACCTTCGGTTAAGGGGGAGAATGCTATGGATCGCGCAACCGACAGCCACAAGGAGTCATCGGGCATGTTGCGTACCATGCGTATCGGTCGGAGCGCGAAGATCGCCGTCGTGCTCTGCGCCGCGCTCGCTCTCGGCGCTTGCGCCAAGAAGTCGGGCGACGGCCTCGACGGGGCGAACGGGGCCTATGGCGCGGGCGGCCGCGGCGGCCCTCCCGGCAGCCAGCAGGATTTCGTGGTGAATGTCGGCGATCGCGTCTTCTTCGAGACCGACTCGACCGAGCTCACCTCCACCTCGCGCGCCACCCTCGACAAGCAGGCCCAGTGGCTGTCGCGCTATCCGCGCTACGCCATCACCATCGAGGGCCATGCGGACGAGCGCGGCACGCGCGAGTACAACTTCGCCCTCGGCGCCCGCCGCTCCCAGGTCACGCGTGACTACCTGACGGCCCGCGGCGTGCCGGCCAACCGGATGCGCACGATCTCCTACGGCAAGGAGCGGCCGGTCGCGGTGTGCGACGACATCTCCTGCTGGTCGCAGAACCGGCGCGCCGTCACGGTGCTGGGCGGCGCCGGATCGTGATGATCCTTCGATTCCGGCGGTCGCGCCTCTGGCGTCGGCCGCCGGAATCGGCCCTAATTCAGCCGAACTGCGAGCGTAGCGGCGTATGATGGCCCTCGCGTCTCAGCCGGGATTCTCACTCCAGATGTTCGACGTTCTGCGCTCTTCGCCCGTCCGACGCCTCGCGTTCGGCGCACTGCTGGCTTGCGGCGCCTCGGGCGCGGCCCTGGCCCAGCAGCCGCAGGAGGCCGAGGCGCCGTCCTGGCTCGAGCAGCGGGTCAACGGGCTCGAGCAGAAGCTCGCCTTCTTCGGCGACCGGGACGAACGCCGCGCGGCGCCGAGCTACGTTCAGCCGGCGCAGTCGTCCTCGATGGCGGACATCGCAGTCCGGCTCGACCGGCTCGAAAACCAAATGCGGCAGCTCAACGGCCGCCTCGAGGAGCTCGAATATCAGGGCCGCAAGAATGACGAGGCGCTGAAGCGCTTCCAGGGCGATGTCGAATACCGCTTTCAGGACATCGAAGGCGGCAAGGGCGGCGGGGCCAAGCCGACCCGTCGCGGCGACGCGGGGCCGACGTCGAGCCCGAGCGGGGCCGGCGGATCGGCGCAGATCGGCTCATCCTCCGGGCCCGGCGCGCCGCCGGCGTCGCTCGGTTCCTCCCGCTCCGCCGACGGCGGCGACGCCATCGGCGGTCTGCTTGGCGGCGATCCCGGCGACGATCCTGAGGGGCCGATGAGCATTCAGCCGCCTGGCCTGTCGACCGGCGATTCCGGCTCCAGCCGTGCGCCCGGCGCGACCGCCGCGCTCGGCGGCGGCGGCGTGGTCGCGGGTTCTGGCAGCGCGCGCGACCAGTTCGATCTCGGCGTCGGCTTCATGCAGCGCCGCAACTACGACCAGGCGGAGTCGACCTTCCGCGATTTCCTGCGGAGCTACCCGGACGACGCCAAGGCGCCGGAGGCGCGCTACTGGCTCGGCGAGAGCCTCTATCAGCGCAAGAAATACACCGACGCGGCCGACAGCTTCTTCACCATCTACAAGGAGGCGCCGCAGTCCTCGAAGGCGCCCGAGAGCATGCTCAAGCTCGGCATGTCGCTGAACGGCATGGGCAAGAAGGAGGAGGCCTGCGCGACGATCGCGGAGGCCGGGCGCAAATATGCGCGCATCAAGGCTCAGTCCGACCGCGAGCTGAAGCGCATCTCCTGCTAGTCTGAGGCCGGCCGGCAAGCGCCGGAGCGGACCAGGCGATGCTGCAGAAGGTCGAGACCCCAGCCAAATCCCTGCGGCCGATTGAGGCGACGGAAGCCGACGCGCTGTTCTCCGCAGCGTTCGGCGGCGTGTCGCATCTCGTTCTCGCCGTCTCCGGCGGAGCCGATTCCATGGCGCTGCTCTGCCTCGCCGCCGAATGGGCGCGCCGGGCGCCCGCGCCTGCGCTCACGGTCGCGACGGTCCATCACGGGCTGAGGCCGGAGGCCGAGCAGGAGGTCGCGCTGGTCGCCGCCCGCGCCGCGGCGCTCGGCCTGCCGCACGCCCGGCTCGACGCGCTGCTCGCCGACGGAGCGAGCCGCGTCGAGGAGACCGCCCGGGATCTGCGCTACGCCGTGCTCGCCTCCCACGCCCGCGCGATCGGCGCCGACGCGATCGCAACCGCCCACACGCTCGACGATCAGGCCGAGACCGTGCTGCTGCGGCTCGCCGCCGGCAGCGGTCCGCGCGGCCTTGCAGGCATGCGCAGCGCGATCCGGCGGGAGGGACTTGGCCATCTGCGCCCGCTGCTCGGCATCGCAAAGAGCCGGCTGGTCGCAAGTCTCCGGCTCCGGAACGTGATCTGGGCGGAGGACGCCATGAACGCCGACCCGCGCTTCGCCCGCGCCCGGCTGCGGCGCGCGCGCGCCGCGCTGGAGCGGGAGGGCCTGACGGCCGAGCGGCTCGCCACGCTCGCCGCCCGCATGGCGCGCGCCGAGGCGGCGCTCGAAGGCGCCGTCGACGCGGCGGAGCGCGCGCACCTCGCCTGGAATGGCGCCAGCTGGCGCATCGCGCCGGCGGCCTCCGGCCTTCCGGAAGAGATCCGCCTGCGGCTGCTCGAGCGCGTGCTTGCGGCAGGCGAGGGCGGCAGGGTGCGGCTCGACCGCCTGGAGCGGCTCGCCGGCCGGTTCGCGGCTGAGCCGGCGGGCGTCGCCACGCTCGCCGGGCTGCGCGTCGCCTGGACGGCCGACGGAGAAATCGCCGGGGCGCCGGCGCCGCCTCGGCGATGGCGCGGCGACCCGCCCAAGCGTATGCAGCCCGCATGATCCGCCTGCTGCGCGGCCGCCGCCGCTTCGCCTACGTCATGGCCTCGATCTTCGCCGCCTATCTGATGGTGGCGGGCGCGACGCTCGGCGGCCACGCGGCGCGGGCGGCGGAGTTCGGCGCGCGCGTCACCTGCCTGGGCAAGCCCGGCGGCGGCCTGCCGGCGGATCCGTCCTGTCCTTGCGCGGATCTCTGCCGGATCGCCGCGACGCCGCTGCTCGGCGCCACCGCGCCGCAGGCGGCGGCCGGCCCGGCGCCGCTGGCGTTCCGGCCGGACGTCACGCTGCGCCGGCTGGCGCGCGCGGCGCCGCCGACCGAGCCCTCCGCCCGCGGTCCTCCGCCGCTGGTCTGACCCTCTCTCGTCGTCAGATCGCAGCTTCGCGGCTCCGGCTCGGCCCGGCCGCGCATGGAGGCTCCAAAATGCTCAAAATGCTCGTTCCCGCCCTCGCGGCGCTTGGCCTCGTCTGGGCCGGCGCGGCCGGTTCGCATGAATACAAGGCCGGCGACCTTCTGATCGGCCATCCCTGGTCGCGCGCCACTGCGCCCGGCTCGAAGGTCGGCGCGGGCTATTTCACCGTCGCCAACCAGGGGTCGACGCCCGACCGACTGGTGTCGGTTTCAAGCGCCTTTTCCGAAAAGGCCGAGATGCACGAGACCACGACCGAGAACGGCGTCTCCCGCATGCGGCCGATCACGGGCGGGCTCGAGATCAAGCCGGGCGAGAAGATCGAGTTCGCCCCCGGCGGCAAGCACGTGATGTTTGTCGGGCTCAGGGAGCCGCTGACGCAGGGCGAGCGGGTCAAGGGCGCGCTGGTGTTCGAAAAGGCCGGCAAGGTGGACGTCGAGTTCGCCGTCGAAGCGGTCGGCGCCACCCCCAAGGCCAGCGACATGGGCGACATGAAGCACATGAACCACGCCAACTAAGGGCGGCGGCGGATCGCTTCCGGCCGGCGAATCTCCTAGACCGGCCTGATGACGGCGACAGTCCTTGCTCCGACGTCCGCCGCGCCTGTCCTGCAGCCGGCGGTCGAGGACGAGAAGCGGCGGGTGCTGAAGAGCGCCTTCGGCTTCGACGAATTCCGTCCCGGGCAGGAGCGCGTGATCGACGCGCTGCTGTCGGGGCGGGACGTGCTCGCCGTGATGCCGACCGGCGCGGGCAAGTCGCTGTGCTACCAGGTGCCGGCGCTGGTGATGGGCGGGTTGACGGTGGTCGTTTCGCCGCTGATCGCCCTGATGGAGGACCAGGTCGCGGCGCTCCGGCTGAACGGCGTCGCCGCCGAGGCGATCCACTCGGCGCGCAGCCGTGAGGACAACGTCGCCTCATGGCGGCGGGTCGCGTCCGGCGAGGCGCGGCTGCTCTACCTCGCGCCAGAAAGGCTGATGACGGAGCGGATGCTGTCCGCCCTGTCGCGCCTCCCGGTGTCGCTGATCGCGATCGACGAAGCGCACTGCATTTCCCAGTGGGGCCACAGCTTCCGCGCCGAATATCTCGCGCTCGGCCGGGCGCGGGAGGTTCTGCCGGCCGCCCGCCTGGTCGCGCTCACCGCGACTGCGGACGAGGCGACGCAGCAGGACGTGCTGCAAAAACTGTTCGGCGGCGAGGCCGAGGCCTTCGTCGCAGGCTTCGACCGGCCGAACATCGCGATCGGCGTCGCCGAGAAGCGCGACGCGGCGGCCTCGATCGAGCGCTATGTGGCCGCCCGAAAGGGCCAGAGCGGCGTCGTCTACCGGATCTCGCGCAAGAAGGTGGAGGAGACGGCGGAGCGCCTCAGGCGGTCCGGCGTCAATGCGCTCGCCTACCATGCCGGCATGGACGCCGCCGCGCGCGCCGCGGCTCAGGAGGCGTTTCTGGCCGAGCCGGGCGTTGTGATGGTGGCGACCGTCGCGTTCGGCATGGGCATCGACAAGTCCGACGTGCGCTACGTCGTCCATGGCGACATTCCGGGGTCGCTCGAAGCCTATTACCAGGAGATCGGCCGGGCGGGCCGGGACGGCGCGCCGGCCGAGGCGCTGATGTTCTATGGGCTCGAGGACGTCCGCACGCGCCGTCGGTTCATCGACGAGCAGGACAGCGCGCCCGAGCGCAAGCGCGTTGAGGCGCGCCGGCTCGACGCGCTGATTGGCTTCTGCGAGACGACCTCCTGTCGGCGGCAGACGCTGCTCGCCTACTTTGGCGAGACCTCAGGCCCGTGCGGAAACTGCGACGTTTGCCTGAACCCGCCGGAGGTGGTCGACGGCACCGAGGAAGCGCGGCTCCTGCTGTCGCTCGTGTCGGACACCGGAGAGCGTTTCGGCGCCGCGCATATCGTGGCGCTCGCGGTCGGTCATCTGTCGGAGACGGTGGAAGCGCGCGGGCACGAGAAACTCGCGGGCTTCGGCCGCGGCGCGGACCGCCCGGCCGCCGAGTGGCGCGCGATCCTGCGCCAGCTCGTCGCCGCGGGCGCGCTGACGGTCGAAACCGGCGCCTATGGCGGGCTCACCATCACGCCCAAGGGCGCGCGCATCCTGCAGGCAGGCGAGCGGATCTCGATCGCCAAGCCGAAGCCGAAGACGCGCGAGCGCCGCCGCATGGCCGCCGAGGCGGTCGCGCCCGACGGTTACGACGCGGAGCTGCTGGCGCGGCTGAAGGCGCTCCGGCGCGAGCTCGCGATCGCACGCGCGGTGCCGGCCTATGTGATCTTCTCCGACAAGACGCTTGTAGAGATGGCGGCGGGCAAGCCGCGCGACGCCGAAGCGCTTGCCCGCGTGAAGGGCGTCGGGGCGGCGAAGCTCGAAGCGTTCGGGGATGTCTTCCTGAAGCTCCTGCGGGCCGCATGAGACGTCACCCGCCGCGCGCCAGCCTGTAGAGCGCGATTCCGCTGGTCGTCGCCACGTTCAGGCTGTCGAAGCCGGGGGCCATCGGGATTCGGACGGCGACGGCGCGCGCCATCAGCTCGGCCGGCAGTCCCGGCCCCTCGGCGCCTAGCATCAGGCAGGTTCGAACGGCCGGCCGGGCCTCCTCAAGCGTGCGAGCGCCGCTCGGGCTCAACGCGAAAGTGGCGAACCCCGCAATTTCGAGTGCGTCCAGCAGCTCCGCACCTGAGCCGCCGCGCGCGAATGGAGTGATCAGGCTCGCGCCGACGGAGACGCGGATCGCCTTGCGGTAAAGCGGGTCGCAGCTCGCGCCGTCGAGCAGCACGGCGTCAGCGCCGAACGCCGCCGCGTTGCGGAAGATCCCGCCGACATTGTCATGGTTGGAGACGCCGATCAGCGCGACCACGAGAGCCTGCGGCGGAAGCCGCGCCAGCAGGGCGGCGGCGTCCTCGGCCGGAGCCCGCCGGCCGATCGCCAACACCCCGCGATGGATGTCGAAGCCCACAATGGCCTCCATCACGGCGGCGCTCGCGACATAAACCGGCGCGTCGGCGCCGGCGAGAAGCGTCTCAAGCGCCTCGGCCCTGCTCTCGGCGATGAGCACGCTCTCTGGCTGATGCCGCGAGCGGTCGCCAAGCAGCAGGCGCAGCACGACCTCGCCCTCGGCGATGAAGCGCTCGCCGCGTCCGATGACATCCCGCTCGCGCACCGCCCGGTAGGCGGCGATCCGCGGATCGTCGGGATCGTCGATGCGGATCACCCTGCGGCGAGCTCTTCCCGCAGCATCTCGAGCTCGAGCCAGCGGTCCTCCGCCGCCGACCGCTCGTGCTGCGCCGTCGTCAGCGCCTCGCTCGCGGCAGCGAACGCGGCGGGGTCGGAACCGTACAGCGCCGGGTCCGCGAGCCGCGCCTCGAGCCGGGCGATCTCGGCTTCGAGCCGCGAAATCGTCGCCGGCAGCGTCTCCAGCGCGTGCTGATCCTTGAAGGAGAGTTTTTTCCGGGCCGGCGGCGGAGCGGAAGGGGCCGCCAGCGAGGGAGACTTTTCCCGGGGCGCGGCGGCTTCGGCGGCGGCGCGCGGATCGACGCCGCGGCCACGCTGCGCGACCATGTCGCTGTATCCGCCCGCGTATTCCACCCAACGACCGTCGCCCTCCGCGACGATCACCGAGCCCACCGTACGGTCGAGAAAGTCACGGTCGTGGCTGACCAGCAGGATCGTCCCCGGATAGTCGGCGATCATCTCCTGCAGCAGGTCGAGGGTCTCAAGGTCGAGATCGTTGGTCGGTTCGTCGAGCACGAGCAGGTTCGCCGGCTGGGCCAGCGCTCGGGCGAGCAGCAGCCGGCCGCGTTCCCCGCCCGACAGCGCGCGGACCGGCGAACCAGCCTGTTCGGGCCCGAACAGGAAGTCCTTCATGTAGCTCACGACGTGCTTCGTCTGGCCGCCGACCTCGACGGTGTCGCCGCGCCCGCCGGTCAGCGCGTCGCGCAGCGAAGTGTCGGGGTCGAGACTTGCGCGGCGCTGGTCGATCGTCGCGATCGCGACATTCGCGCCGATGCGCACCGTCCCCTCATCCGGCGCCAGCGCGCCGGTGAGCAGGTTGAGCAGGGTCGTCTTGCCGGCGCCATTGGCGCCGACAAGACCGATGCGGTCGCCCCGCGCGATGCGAAGCGAGAAATCGGCGACGATCGGTCGTCCGCCAAAAGCCTTCGAGATGCGACGGGCCTCGATCACCAGCGCGCCCGACGTCTCCGCCTCCGTGACCGTGAGCTGCACCGAGCCCTGAGCCCGGCGCGCGTTGCGGCGCGTCTCGCGCAGCGCGTCGAGCGCGCGCATGCGGCCCTGATTGCGCTTGCGGCGGGCGGTCACGCCATAGCGCAGCCAGTCCTTCTCCATCTCGATCTTGCGGTCGAGCTTGTGCCGGTCGCGCTCCTCCTGGGCGAGCAAGTCGTCGCGCCAGGCCTCGAACGCGCCGAAGCCCTGATCCAGCCGGCGCGTGCGGCCGCGGTCGAGCCACAACGTGGTGCGGGTCAGGTTCTGCAGGAAGCGGCGGTCATGGCTGATCAGCACCAGCGCCGAGCGCGACCCTTTGAGCTCGGCTTCGAGCCACTCGATCGCCGGCAGGTCCAGATGGTTGGTGGGTTCGTCCAGCAACAGGATGTCGGGCTCCGGCGCTAGCGCGCGGGCGAGAGCCGCGCGGCGCGCCTCGCCGCCGGACAGCTTGTCGGTGGCGGCGTCGCCGGAGAGGCCGAGCGCGTCGAGCAGGTAAGCGCCGCGATAAGGGTCGTCGCCGGGCGCAAGCCCGGCGTCCACGTAGGCGCGCAGCGTCGCAAAGCCGGACAGGTCAGGCTCCTGCGGCAGGTAGCGGATGGTCGCGCCGGGCTGCAGGAAGCGCGAGCCGTCGTCAGGTTCGACGGCGCCGGCGGCGATCTTGAGCAGCGTCGACTTGCCGGAGCCGTTGCGGCCGACAAGGCCGAGCCGCTCTCCGGCCGACACGGAGAGTTCCGCGCCGTCGAGCAGCGGCTGCCCGCCGAAGGTGAGCCGGACGTCCTTGAGCAACAAAAGGGGAGGGGCCATGGCGGTGGAGATAAGCCGTGGCGGCATGGTCCCGCAAGATCGGCGGCGGCGCTCAGGCCGCCGTACGCGACCGCATGCCGATCGTGGGCTTCTCGGACGCCAGCGCCACGACCAGCCGGATGGCGCCGCCATCGAGCTCTTCGATCGCCGTTGAAAGCTGATCCGCATAGGCGCGGATCAGCCGCTGCGACAGGCTCGGCCCGGGCAGCCAGCCCGCGGCCGGTCCTGAAATCGTCAGCGCCAATTTGCCCTGCGGTTCTGCGGAGGCTTCGACGGTCGCGGAATCCGCCGCGGCGGCGGCTGCGCTCAACAGCTCGGTCAGCAGCAGGGCGAGCGATACCGCAAGGTCGAGATCGACCTCGAAGGCGTCTTCCGGGAAGTGCGCCACCACTTCGAACAGGCGCGCGCCATTGGTCTGCCGCGCCTGGAGGGCGACGTCCCGGATCAACTCGGAGACCGCCACATGGCCGATCTCGCCAGATGCATAGGAGACCTTGTAGGCTGCGGCCATAGCGCGGACGCGGTCTTCCGGCGCGCGGAGCACCGCGCTCAGCGTCTCGGGCGCTTCCTGGCGCTGCAAGGCGAGCAGGCTCGCGATCATCTGGAAATTGTTCTTCACCCGGTGGTGCAGCTCGCGCAGCAGCCGGTCTCTCTCGTCGACCGCCGCCTCGAGCGCCAGCGACCGCTCCTCCACGCGCCGCGACATCGCCGCGAGCGTGTCCCCGAGCTCGGTGAGCTCCCGAGGCGCCCCCTGCAGCTTCGCGGCCCTGGTGTCGAGATGACCGCCGTCATAGGACGCGGCCGTCGCCCGCAGCTCGCGGATCCAACGCAGGACGAAGCGCTCGATGCCGAATAGGACGAGGCCGACGCACAACAGCACCATCAGGGCCGGAAGTCCGAGCGCCAGAAGCAGCCATTGTGTCTGGCTGTGGCCGATCACGTCGAACGGCGCGGCGACGATCGCGAAGGCGGCCGAGTTCTTGATCGGCGCGACCGCATAGCGGTAGGCCCGGCCGTCCTCGGCGCGAGCCTTCAGAATGCGGGAGTCGTTGTCGAGGCGAGCCGTCGGAAAGCCCTCCTTCGGCAACCAGGCAGACCCGTAGGGGGCCGTCTCGTCGTCGCGGGCGAGCGGGCGGCCGTCCTTGTCGACGATCGCCGCGGCGATCTCGGCCCTCGAGCCGCGGTCACGGAAGATCTGGTCGCGCTCCGCCTGCGCGATCGGCTGCTCGCCCGGCCTGACGCTGGAGGCGCGCGCGGAGACCAGCTCCGCCGCCTGAACGAGCCTGTCGCGATCGAACCGGTCCGAGAGCGCGAATTGCTGCAGCCCTATGGTGATCGCGAAAGCGATCACCGGCAGATTTGCGGCGATCAGAAGGACCGCGATCCGGCTTCGAAGCGTCTTGAACATGAACCTACGATTCAGCGCGTTCGCGCCGGCTCAAGCGGTTCCGGAGCCGACCGTCGGACCCAGGACAGCGCGAAGGGCGGGATCGATGCCGATTTCTCCCACCTCAAGGTTGAGCCGACGTGCGAGCGCCGTGCGGGCCCGGTTGACCCGGCTCTTCACCGTGCCGACGGCGCAACCGGATATTTCCGCCGCCTCCTCGTAGGAGAATTCGGCGGCGCCGATCAAAATCAAGGCCTCACGCTGCTCTTCCGGAAGGTCTGTGAGCGCCTTGCGGAAGTCCTCAAGATCCATGTGGCCGTTCTGCTGAGGCGCGACGGCGACGTTCTCGGAGAACACGCCGTCGGTGTCCTGCACCTCGCGCCTGCGGCGGCGAATTTCCGAGATGTAGACATTGCGCAGAATGGTGAACAGCCACGCGCGCATGTTCGTGCCCTCGGTGAAACTTCCGAGGTTGCGCCAGGCTTTGACCAGCGTCTCCTGAACCAGGTCGTCGGCGCGGTCCAGTTGACCGGAGAGCGACACCGCGAAGGCGCGGAGGCTCGGGATATGTACGAGAAGTTCGTCGCGCGGAGCGCGGCTGGCAGGTTCGCTCATCGAGAGCCGTTCTGACGCAGCTCGTCATCAGACTGACTGACTTCGCCCTCGCGCGTATCAAGTTCCGCAAGGAGCTCCAGAAAACGGTCCGGGACGGGCTGATTAAGGATGTCCACGTAGCCGGCCCGCAGTTGCCGGCCGATATGCGCCTGCACGTCCGGATCCAGCTTATTTTCGGGCTTTCGCTGGGTCATCCACTCACCTTCCCGCACGCTCGCAGGCTGCTGCAGCGAGGCGCGATGAACCCGCGCCCAAGGCGCAGGCGCGCCCGTGAGGGCGCTCGAACCATGATCGTCGACTGCGGTTGACGATCCGCTAACGATATTGGGGCGGCGCGCGCCTTCGACGAGTGCCGCCTTGCCTTGATTTTGCCCCATCCTGAAGACGTCACTTCGTCGCATCGTCAAACGGCGAGTGACGCGTCAGCGGCACCGTGGCTCCGCGCGAGACGGTCGTCGTCTGGGCCGCGGGATCGTTCATATAGACAACGTGACCGCCGCCGTCTCGGCGGATCTCGGCGCCGCCCGACAGCCGGGCGCCTTCGGGCGTCGCGGCCGCCATCTGGATCGGCGCGCCAGCAAGCCGATCACCCTTATGCGCTACGTCGCCTGAAAGCTCATGCCGGCCGAGACCCGCGCCTGACAGCGCGACCACCGCCGCGCCTGCCGCGATCGCCACGAGAGCTGAGCGGGCGAACAGGCCGCCGGCCGCCGAAGCGTTGACCTCGCTGCGGCGATCAACATGATACGCGCGATATTGGCCTTGGCTGACATACGCCATGATCGGCTCCTTTGGTCAGTCGGCGACGATCGCCCTCAGCATCCAAATCGCCTTCTCGTGGAAGGCGAGACGCTCGGTGAGAAGGTCGTGCGTCACGAAGTCGTTGAGCTCTTCGGCCTGCGCCGCGCCCTCGCGGATGAGGCGCACCAGCGCCTCATGATCATCGACGAGCTCCTGCACCATCGCTTTCGCAGTGAGCCGGGAGCCGAGGGAAAGCGCCTTGTCGAGACCGAGCGCGGCTTTGCCGGTCGGCACCGGGTAACCGAGCGCGCGGATGCGCTCGGCCAGCAGGTCGATCGCCGCAAAAAGATCGGAGTAGTGCTGCTCGGTGAGCGTATGGATCGGCTGGAACAGCGGTCCGACGACGTTCCAGTGGACGACCTGGGACCGCAGCAGCGTCCGATAGGTCTGGACCGTCAATTCGCTCAGCGTTTCCGCCATGAACCGCCGGTCAGCGTCCGGCAGGCCCGTGTCCAGGCGCTCTGCGCCTGTCTTTACGTCAAGTACGACGCCCGCCTTGGACATGGACCAATCCGCTGTCGAGAGCGGCAGGTCGGCTAGTGCGCCGCCCCGCCTCGCCCCAACAACGTTGATGTAGGCAGATGGTTGCAGTGCGTCGTAACGTGGTCGTCAGGCGGCGCCGCGCTGATCGGAATTGCGGGCCCGCGCGCCGAAGAACAGCGCCTGGCTGACGATCGCCTTCACGGTTGACGCCTGGAACGGCTTCGTCACCAGAAACACCGGCTCCGGCCGCTGGCCGCTCAGCAGACGTTCCGGATAGGCGGTGATGAAGATCACCGGCACCTCAAGATTCGGGAGAATTTCCTTCACGGCGTCGAGGCCGGAGCTGCCGTCGGCGAGCTGGATATCCGCCAGCACGAGCCCGGGCGAGGTGCGCTCGGCGAGCGCCAGCGCCTCGGTGTGCGTCCGCGCCGTCCCCACCACCCGGTGGCCGAGCCCCTCGACGAGCTTCGCGAGGTCCATGGCGATGATCGGCTCGTCCTCGATGATGAGGACGTCGGTCGCGACCTGCTCGGCGATCTCACGGCCCGCCTCGTCGATCGCGCGCGCGATCTCGGCGTCCGACAGCGAGAGGATCTGGCCGGCTTCCGACGGCGTGAAGCCTTCGACGGACACCAGCAGGAAGACCTGCCGGGAGCGCGGCGTCAGCGCCTCGATGGTCCGCTCGGAATAGGGCGCCTCAAGGCCGGTCTCAACGTTCAGGGCGACGGACGACCAGATGCGCGAGAAGATCGAATAAAGCCCGACCCGCGGCTCGCTGTCCGACGGGAAGATGCTGGGGTCCGCGATCAGCGCCTTGAGAACCGCCGCGACGTAAGCGTCGCCGCTGTCCTGTCGGCCGGTCAGCGCGCGGGCGTACCGCCGCAGGAACGGAAGATGAGGGGCGATGGTGTCGGCGAGAGCCATAGCGATGCGTTTCCAGGGGCGAAGTCGAAGACGAGCGGGGCCGGGCAGGCCGGCGCAAAATGGCGCGCGCCACGCAATGAGCAAGCCTTAGCGGTTGAAGTCAACGCCGATTGCTTGGCCGGGAATGGAGGTCTCCCACATCAGCCCGTCGCCATTGCCTCGCCTGACGGTCCCGCCGAGGCTTCGCGCCAGTCCCTCCAGGAGAAGCTCCCCAAGCCCGCCCGAAGCGGGCGTGGCCGGGGCGAGGGTGTTTCGCGTCGTCAGCGCCCGCAGCTTCAGGACACCTTCGTCTTCGGCGAGAATGATCTCGGCCCTGGCCGCGCCGCTGCGGAAGATCTGCACCAGAAGTTCAGCGAGGATCTGTGCGACCACGCCTGTCTCGCGCGGCGGCAGCTGCAGCGGACAAAACCTCACGTCGATGCGCCCGCTGCGATCCGGATCGTAGAGCTGGCAGATCCGATGGGCGAGCAGCGTCAGGACGCGATCGGCCGCCAGCATTCCGCCCGGCGCGGTTTCCTCCGGCGGCAGGATCGTGAGCGCCTCGATGCGGGCGCGCAGATCCTCCAGAGCGGCGCGGCTCTCCTCGCCGGGCGCACGCTGGGCCGCGAGGCTCACCAGGCTCGTGACGGTCTGGAGCTGGTTGCGGAACTGGTGGATCAGCTTGGAGACGGCAGAGCCCTGCTGCGCAACGTGAGTTGCCGGGGCCGGTGGTTCCATGCTGTCCATTCGAGCGATCTAGCGCGCCCAGTTCGGCTTAGATATGTGTTTTGACATAGCGCGGATGGGTAATTTCGTGGATGGCTCGCGCGCGCCATCAGGCGTCTCCTCCCACCTTCGTATCCGTTCATGTACGTACGCTGTTACGGCTGCCCGCTCCGCACCAAGCCGGCGTTCCACGACAAGACGCAGGAAGAGATCGCCGTCATCGATCAGATGAAGAGCGATCATCTCCGCGTCGCGGCCGGCACCGAGTTCATCCATCCGGAGCAGGACGACGCGGAGCTCTACACGCTCTTCTCGGGCTGGGCCTTCCGCTACAAGGAGCTCGCCGACGGCCGGCGCCAGATTCTCAACTTTTCGTTGCCGGGCGACCTGATCGGGCTGCAGGCCGCGCTGCTCGACAAGTCGCGCTACGGCGCCGTGGCGCTGACGGACGCTGAGCTTTGCGTGGTGCCGAGGCGGCGCCTGTTCAAGCTGTTCGAGCACACCCCTAACGCGGCCTATGAGGTGACTTGGCTCGGCGCGCGCGAAGAGGCGCTGGTCGACGAAAATCTGCTGACCGCCGGCCGCCGCAACGCCCTGGAGCGTGTCGCCGCTCTGATCGCGGCGCTCTACAAGCGGGCCGAGCAGCTCGACCTGGTGCGCGAAGGGACGATGGACTTTCCACTGACGCAGCAGCACATCGCCGACGCGCTCGGCCTGTCGCTGGTCCACACCAACAAGACGCTCGCCCGGCTGCGCGCCCAGGGACTGTTCAGGATAGCGGACGGCAGGCTCACGCTGCTGAACCCCCGCGCGATCGCCCGGCTGGCGCAGTATTTCGAGAAGGAGCCGGCCCGGCGTCCCATCATCTGACGGTCGGCGGCGCTGCACGCCGCCGACAAATGCCACTTGCGGCGGGCGCGCCTCCCGTGTCCCTTTCCGGATCCGTGGACCTCGTTTGGAAAGAGCAGCGATGACCGTCCTCGTCACCGGCGGCGCCGGCTATATCGGCAGCCACATGGTGCTCGCGCTGTCCGACGCAGGCCAGCCGGTCGTCGTGCTGGATAACCTTTCGACCGGATCGCGCGCCGCCGTGCCGCCTGCGGTGCCGCTGGTCGAAGGCTGCTGCGGCGATGAGGCTCTGGTCGATCAGCTGATCGGCGACCACGGAGTCACCGCGATCGTGCACTTCGCCGGATCGATCGTGGTTCCGGATTCGGTGACCGACCCGCTCGGCTACTACCTCAACAACACGGTGCGATCCCGCGCGCTGATCGCCGCCGCCGTCAGGGGCGGGGTGAAGAGCTTCGTGTTTTCGTCGACGGCCGCCGTCTATGGCGAAGGCGCCGCCGAGCCGCTGCGCGAGACCGCGACGCTCGACCCGGTGTCGCCCTATGGCGCGTCCAAGCTGATGACCGAGCGCATGCTCTCGGACGCGAGCCGCGCCCACGGCTTCGCTTATGCGGCGCTGCGCTACTTCAATGTCGCCGGCGCGGATCCGGCCGGCCGGGCGGGCCAGTCGACCCCACGCGCCACCCATCTGATCAAGGTCGCCGCCGAGGCCGCCACCGGCAAGCGCGACAAGCTGCAGATCTTCGGCGACGACTACCCGACGGCGGACGGCACCTGCGTGCGCGACTACATCCATGTCAGCGACCTCGCCAAGGCCCATGTGCTGGCGCTCGATCACCTCGCCCGCACCGGTGAGAACCTCGTGGCGAACTGCGGCTATGGGCGCGGCGCCTCGGTGCTCGAGGTGATCCAGTCGGTGAAGCGGGTCTCGGGCGTCGACTTCCCTGTTGAGCGCGCTCCCCGGCGGCCCGGCGATCCCGCGCTTCTGGTCGCTGACCCCGCACGCGCGCGCGCGACGCTCGGCTGGAGCGCCGACTATGACGATCTCGACACCATCGTCGGCCATGCGCTCGCCTGGGAGAAGAAAATCGCAGGTCGGGCGGCGGCCGAGTGACGGCCCAAGGCCGGGAAGGCGGGCGGAGCGCTCCGGCGGTCGAGATCGACATCCCGCCCCGCATGGACCGGCTGCCCTGGTCCCGTTTCCATCTTCTCGTGGTGCTCGCCCTTGGCGTCACCTGGGCGCTCGACGGTCTTGAGGTCACCATCATCGGCGGCCTCGGGCCGCGGCTTCAGGACCCGGCGACGCTCGGGCTCTCCGAAGCCGATATCGGCGGGCTCGCCTCGGCCTATCTGATCGGCGCGGTGGCGGGAGCGCTGGGCTTCGGCTGGCTGACCGACCGCTATGGCCGCCGCCTGATCTTTTTCGTGACGCTCGGCATCTATGTGATGGGCGTTCTGTTTTCCGCCTTCGCCTGGGACGTCTGGAGCCTCGCCGTCTTCCGGCTGCTGACGGGGATAGGCATCGGCGGCGAATATGCCGCGGTGAACTCGGCGATCGACGAACTGATGCCGGCGCGGCTGCGAGGGCGGATCGCGCTGATCGTGAACGGCAGCTTCTGGGCCGGCGCCGCCGTCGGCTCCGTCGCGACCCTCGTCTTGCTCGACCCGGCGATCTTCGGCGTCGACCTCGGCTGGCGGCTCGGCTTCGGCGTCGGCGCGGCGCTCGGGGTCACGATCCTGCTGACGCGACGTTTCGTGCCCGAAAGCCCGCGCTGGCTCGCGAGTCACGACCGGATCGCCGAAGGGGAGGCGGTGATGGAGGAGATCGAGCGCCGGGTGCAGCAGGATACCGGCGAGCGGCTCGCGCCCGCGGAGGGACGCCTGACGATCCACCCGCAGAGGCACTTCGGCCTCGGCGTCATCTTTCGGGCGATGTTCCACCAGTACCGCGCGCGCTCGCTGCTGGTGCTGCTGCTGATGGCGGCCCAGGCGTTTCTCTACAACGCGATCTTCTTCACCTATGGGCTGGTGCTCGCGCGCTTCTACGACGTCGCGCCGGCGCATGTAGGGCTCTATCTGATCCCGTTCGCGATCGGAAACGTGCTCGGGCCGATCGTGCTCGGGCCGTTCTTCGACACCGTCGGGCGGCGCCGGATGATCATGCTGTCCTACGGGCTCGCTGGCGTGTTGCTGCTCGCGACCGGCTGGCTGTTCGCCGTCGGCGCGCTCAGCGCCGTCACCCAGACCGCGGCGTGGTGCGTAATCTTCTTCTTCGCGTCCGCGGCGGCGAGCGCCGCCTATCTGACCGCGAGCGAGGTGTTCCCGCTCGAAGTGCGCGCGCTCGCCATCGCGGCTTTCTACGCGCTCGGCACGGCGACCGGCGGCGTGCTCGCCCCCTATTTGTTCGGCCTGCTGATCGGCGGCGGCGATCCTTGGGCGATCTTCTGGGGATATGCGGGCGCGGCCGTTCTGATGATCGTCGCGGGCGTCGCGGCGCTGCTCTACGGAGTGGATGCGGAGGGACGTTCGCTCGAAGAGGTGGCGACCCCGCTTTCGCAGGCCGTCTGACCTTCGGCCGGAAGCGCCGACGCAACCTTCGCCGCATTGTTGGCGTTGGCTTGGCTGGTCGATTCGGCATGCGCCTCGCGCGGCCGGCGTTCATATGCGGCGGCGTTGAGCCTGGGAGGATCGATGTCTCAAGGAGTTCAGGCCGCCGCCACGCCGCCTGCCGCGCCCAGCGCAAGCGCCCGCGACTGGCGCATCGACTTCTGGCGCGGCCTCGCCATCGTGTTCATCTTCTGGAACCACTCCGTCGACAACGTGATGAGCTGGTTCACCACGAAGAACTATGGCGTCTCGGATTCGGCGGAGCTGTTCGTCTTCCTGTCCGGCTTCGCGATGGCCAGCATGTTCACCGCGAAGTTCCTGAAGCGGCCCGTGATGGCCATGCCGTATGCGGTGGGCCGCGCCTTCACGCTCTACTTGCATCACCTTTCGGCCTTCGTGGTGATCGCGACGCTGGCGGTTCTCTATCGTGGCTATGCGGGCTCCAGCGTGATGGAGCGCGACCTGTTCATCCGGCCGTTCCTGATCGCGACCGAAACGGTGTTGCCGAAACTCGCGACGCTCGCCTATCTGCCGCCGCTGCTGGATATCCTGCCGCTCTACATCCTGCTCACGCTTCTTGTGGGCGTGCTGTTCTTTGCCTTCCGCGCCCGGTGGCGGCTCTATGCCGTGTTCGCAGCCGTAGTCTGGCTGTTCGCAGAGGCGACGGGCGCGACGCTGTCGTCCTATCCCGACACCCGGCTCTGGACCTTCAATCCGTTCGCTTGGCAGGCGGTTTTCCTGGCAGGCTTCGTCGTCTGCCTTGCGCGCGACGAGCCATGGCTGCGCCGCGTCGCGGCGGCTCCCGCGACGGTGGCGCTGTCGATCACGATCCTGATCGTCGGCTTCATTGCGGCCGCCCCCTGGGCGACGTTCGGACTTCTGGAGTGGCGACCGCTGCGCATCGTCACCGATTATGCCTCCAAGGCGAACGCATCGCCGATCCGCCTGATCCACTTCCTCGCGATGGCCCACCTCGCGACGCTGCTGCTGAAGCAGAGCAACCCGTTCGGGAAGACGCTTTTCGGTCGTTCGATGATCCTCATCGGCCGCCGCAGTCTGCCGATGTTCGTCATCTCGACGGTTTTCGCGGCGATGAGCCACGGCGTGTTCGACTGGTTCGGCAAGTCGATCCTCGTTCAGGCGACCTATTCGCTCGGCATGGCGGCGATCCTTATCGGCCTGGCCTTTGTCGCGGACGCGCTCGGCCGCGCGACCCGCGGCGGCCCCGGGGCGCCGTCCGCCGGCGCGCGCGAAAAGGCGCCGGCTCGCGTGACTGCCGCGCCGATGCTCCCGGCCGCCGCCGCTTCGCCGGAATTCCGATAGCCGCAGCCTTCGCTCTGGAACGGCGCCGTTTTAAGCCGTTCCCTTGGCGCGACTTTCGTTTAACGTCGGCGCGGGCGGTCGCGGTGGGGCGGGCGCTCTCCCGTCATTCGGCCGCCCGGCGGCCCGCGTCATTGAGGTCGCCGCTCACGATGAACGTCGAAAGGTCCGTAGCGTCCCGCAAGATCACCAAGCTTCTCGTCGCCAATAGGTCAGAAATCGCCATCCGGGTGTTCCGGGCGGCGACGGAGCTCGGCATCCGCACCGTCGCGATCTATGCGGAGGAGGACAAGCTCTCGCTTCACCGGTTCAAGGCCGACGAGGCCTACCGAGTCGGCAAGGGCATGGGCCCGCTCGAGGCGTACCTTTCGATCCCCGAGGTGATCCGCGTTGCGCGCGAGGCCGGGGTCGACGCGATCCACCCGGGCTACGGCTTCCTCTCCGAGAGCCCGGAGTTCGCCGACGCCTGCGCGGAGGCCGGCATCCTGTTCATCGGGCCCAGTCCCGACACGATGCGCAAGCTCGGCAACAAGGTCGCCGCCCGCAATCTGGCGATCAGCGTCGGCGTTCCGGTGATGCCGGCTTCCGAGCCGCTGCCGGACGACCCGGAGGCGATCCGGAAGGCCGCGGAGGAGATCGGCCTGCCGGTGATGCTGAAGGCCTCATGGGGCGGCGGCGGCCGCGGCATGCGCGTCATCCGCGACATCGCCAAGCTTCCGCAGGAGGTGATCAACGCCAAACGCGAGGCGAAATCCGCCTTCGGCAAGGATGATGTCTATCTCGAGAAGCTCGTCGAGCGCGCCCGTCATGTCGAGGTCCAGATCCTCGGCGACCGGCACGGCAATGTGGTGCATCTCTTCGAGCGTGACTGCTCGGTTCAGCGCCGCCACCAGAAGGTCGTCGAGCGGGCGCCGGCGCCGTATCTCGAGGAAGACCGTCGCGCCGCCCTTTGCGAGAGCGCGCTGAAGCTTGCGCGCGCGACGGATTATGTCGGGGCCGGCACCGTCGAATATTTGATGGACGCCGATACCGGCGAGTTCTACTTCATCGAGGTCAACCCGCGCATCCAGGTCGAGCACACCGTGACCGAGATGGTCACGGGCGTCGACATCGTGAAGGCGCAGATCAACGTCATCCAGGGCGCGGCGATCGGTTCGCCGGAGTCCGGCGTGCCGGCGCAGTCCGACATGCGGCTCAACGGCCATGCGCTGCAGTGTCGGATCACCACCGAGAACCCGGAAGACAACTTCATTCCAGACTACGGCCGGATCTCCGCCTATCGCGGCGCAATGGGGTTCGGCGTGCGGGTCGATGGCGGCACCGCCTATTCGGGGGCGGTCATCACTCGCTTCTATGATCCGCTGCTCGAGAAGGTCACCTGCTGGGCGCCGACGCCCGAGGAGGCGTGCCTGCGCATGAGCCGCGCGCTGCGCGAATACCGCATCCGCGGCGTGGCGACCAATCTGGCCTTCCTGGAGAACGTGGTCGAGCACCCGGTCTTCCTCCGCGGCGAGACCACCACCCGTTTCATTGACGACACCAAGGAGCTGTTCGCCTTTGAGAAGCGGCAGGACCGCGCGACGCGGCTGCTGACCTACATCGCCGACGTCAGCGTCAACGGCCATCCGGAGGTGAAGGGGAGGGCGCGCCCGAAGGACGGCGCGCCGCGGCCCGAGGCGCCGATCTTCGGAGACGGCGAGCCGCCGGCGGGATCGCGCCAGCTGCTGCAGCAGCTGGGGCCGAAGAAATTCGGCGAGTGGATGCGCGCCGAACAGCGCGTGTTGGTCACCGACACGACCATGCGCGACGCGCATCAGTCGCTGCTGGCGACCCGAGTGCGCACGGCCGACATTGCCGCCGCCGCCGCCTCCTATGCGACCGGCCTGCCGAACCTGCTGAGCCTCGAATGCTGGGGCGGCGCGACCTTCGACGTCGCGATGCGCTTCCTCACGGAGGATCCGTGGGAGCGGCTCGCGAAGATCCGCGAGGGCGCGCCGAACCTGCTGCTGCAATGCCTGGTTCGCGGCTCGAACGGCGTCGGCTACGCCAATTACCCCGACAATGTCGTCGCCGCCTTCGTGAAGCAGGCGGCGAAGGAGGGCATGGACCTCTTCCGCGTCTTCGACTGCCTGAACTGGATCGAGAACATGCGCGTCACGATCGACGCGGTGAACGAGACCGGCGCGATCTGCGAGGCGGCGATCTGCTACACCGGCGATGTGCTCGATCCGTCGCGGGCCAAGTACGATCTCAAATATTACGTCGACCTCGCCAAGGAGCTCGAGCGCGCTGGGGCGCACGTGCTGTGCCTCAAGGACATGGCCGGACTGCTGAAGCCGGCCGCCGCAAGCGTGCTGATCCGCGCGCTGCGCGAAGAGGTCGGGCTGCCGCTGCACCTGCACACCCACGACACTTCGGGCATCTCTGGCGCGACGCTGATCGCAGCGATCGAGGCCGGCGTCGACGCCGTCGACACGGCGATGGACTCGTTCTCCGGCATGACGTCGCAGCCCTGTCTCGGCTCAATCGTCGCCGCGCTCAAGGGTGGCCCGCGCGACAGCGGCCTCGACATGGACGCGATCCGCAAGATTTCGCTCTACTGGGAGGCGGCCCGCGCGCAATACGCTGCGTTCGAGAGCAACCTGCTCGCGCCTGCGTCGGAAGTGTACCTGCACGAGATGCCCGGCGGGCAGTTCACCAACCTCAAGGAGCAGGCGCGCTCGCTCGGGCTGGAGACGCGCTGGAACGAGGTCGCCACCACTTATCGCGAAGTCAACGACATGTTCGGCGACATCGTGAAGGTGACGCCGACCTCCAAGGTGGTCGGCGACATGGCGCTGGTGATGGTCTCTGCAGGCCTCAGCCGAGAGGAGGTCGAGGACCCGCGAGTCGAGGTGTCCTTCCCCGAAAGCGTCGTGCAGCTGATGAAGGGCGAGCTCTCGATGCCGCCCGGCGGCTTCCCGGAGAAGATCCAGAAGAAGATCCTGAAGGGCGAGCAGCCGCTCAGCGAGCGCGCTGGCGCGCTGATGCCGCCGGCCGACTTCGGCGCGATCAGGGCGGAGCTCGAGGAGAAGATCGGCTACGCGCCTTCGGACACGGACCTCGCTTCTTACCTGATGTATCCGAAGGTGTTCGTCGACTATGTGGCGGCGGAGAAGAAGTACGGGCCGGTGTCCACGCTGCCGACGCCGATCTTCTTCTATGGCTTGCCGGTCGGAGAGGAGATCTCGGTCGAGATCGAGCGCGGCAAGACGCTGGTGATCCGCTGCCTCGGCGTCGGCGAGACAGACGAGGAGGGTCAGGTCAAGGTCTTCTTCGAGCTCAATGGCCAGCCTCGCGTCATCAAGGTGCCGAACCGGAACGCCACCAATGTGCGCGAGGCGCGGCGGAAGGCCGAGGAGGGCAATCCAGGCCATGTCGCAGCGCCGATGCCGGGCGTGATCTCCACCGTGTCGGTCAAGCCCGGACAGGCGGTCAGCCAGGGCGACGTGATCTGCTCGATCGAGGCGATGAAAATGGAGACCGCGCTCCACGCCGAGCGCGGCGGCGTCGTCAAGGAGATCCTCGTCAGCCCCGGCACCCCGGTGGACGCCAAGGATCTGCTGGTGGTGCTCGGAGAATGATCAGCCGACTCCCGCGGCGCGCGCGGACCGGTTAGTCTCGGGGAATGCAGGACGAGGACGTCACGGGCAGGTCGCCCGAGAGAAGCCCGGGGGTGGGGCGGCTGCGCGAGGCGCTGCGGCGCGCCCGGGTCGAGGCCGCCGAGCGGGGCGACGTGGTGATCGATTTGCGCCAGGCGGAGATTGCACGGCTGGAAGTTCTGCAGGACGCGCTGCGTCCTGTGTTCGCCGATGTGCCGGAGCAGATCGACATTTTCGACGTCGGTCTGGTTCCGGGCGAGCGGCCGCGCCTGTTCGTCGACATGGTCGCGTTCATCGAAATGGGGCGTGATCGCAAGCTCTACCGCTTTCTGCGCGATGGGCGGCATGGCCGCGCCGTCGTGGCGGAGAGCGAGCACGTCCAGCCGATCGTGGACGCGGTGACGGCCTATGTGGCGCGGCGTCTCGTGGAGCGCGAGCAGCTGCTCGCCGACGAGGAGCGGTTCGGCCAGACGCACGGCGCGTCGACGTCGGCGCCGCCAGCGGAGCCTGAGCGCGCCAGGGCCGAGGTCCCGCCCAGGGCGCCGGCGAGGCCGACCGCAGGCGCCCGCTGGCTCCGGCTGGTGGCGATCCTGTTCGCCTTCTGCCTCGGCGGAGGTCTTGGGGCCGCGGTCGTGGTGGGCCTGATGGTCGCCGCCGCGAAGGGACTGCTTCCGGGCGTCGGCTGACGCTTCAGGGCAGGTGGTAGCGGTCCGTCTCGCCGATCGTCCCGTCAGGCAGCAGCCCGCGCGTGACGACCTCGCAGCTCCACGCCGACGGCTCGCCTGTGACGCAGTAGAGGTTGTAGGCGGCGAGCGGCTCGTGGCTGAGCGGACCCGCCGAACAGGACGGCACGCCGATCACCGGGATCGGCTTTTCGGGGCCGCGCACCTCGGCCCGCGCCGGCTCGTGATTGTGGCCGTGAAGCACGATCTCCGCGCCCTCCCGCTCGAGCACCTCGCGCAGCAGATGAGCGTCTCTCAGCCGGCGGAGCCAGGGCGTGCCGTCTTCCGCGGTGGGATGATGCACCAGCACCATCCGGAAGAAGCCCTCCTGCTTCAGGCCACGCAGCATCGGGCCGAGCGCGTCGAGCTGGATCGCTCCGACCTCGCCGGTCGCCGCGAGGGGCGCGGTCGCCACCGCCGAGGACAGGCCGATCAAGGCGACCGGCCCGTGGCGTCGGATGAACGGAAAGCCGACGCGGCCGTCGTCGCTCGACATGTGCGCGCCCCAGACGCGCGCCGGAGCGCTCTTCACGGTCCGGACATAGGCGTCATGGTTGCCTGGGATCGCGGCCACCCGCTCGGGCGGTCCCAGCTTGCCCAGGAAGGCGGCGGCGGGCAGGAACTCGGCCTGCAGCCCGAGATTGGTCAGATCGCCGGTCACCGCCACCGCGTCCGGCGTCTCGTCGACCACGTCCGCCACGATCTGCTCGAGCACGGCCATGTCGTGCCAGCGGCGGCGGCGGCGGAAATAGTTGATCGCGCCGAGCCCGCGCTTCGACATCATCTCGAACAGCGTGAAGTTCGGCAGGGGCCCGAGATGCGGGTCCGACAGATGGGCTATGACCGTCACGAGGGGCGCCGGGTGAGAACTCGGGAAAAAGCCGCGCCGGCCCGCAACCCTGCGGTCGGCGCGCCGTCACGTGATGCCGTCAGGCGCGTATGCGCCTCAGTCCCTTGCGAATGTCGCGAGCGCCGCCACCGCGGCCCCGCTCGGGGTGCGCAGCGCGCTCAGCCAGAAATGGGCCGCCGAGGCTGCGCCCCGACGGAACGAGAAAAGCCAGAACATAATGATCCTCATCGATGCGGAGCCTGCCCCCAATGGGCGTGCGGCTCCGCTGAGCTTGAGATGGCGACGCGCGGGCTCGTGCGCCAGCAGGCGGCACGGGTCAGCGTGCGCGGCGGGTCTATATCACGTCGCGGGAGGCCGTGGGAGGGGGACGCCTTGAGCTCGATCAGAAGCCGGATGGTTCGCGCCGCCGCCGCCCGATGGGGGCGCGTCCGCCGGGCGGTCACGCTCGGCGTCAGGGTGCTGGCGGTCGATCGTGAGCGCGCGCTGCTGGTCCGGCATGGCTATGTCGAGGGCTGGCATCTGCCGGGCGGCGCGGTCGAACCCGGCGAGACGGCCGAGGAGGCCGCCATACGCGAACTGCTGGAGGAGACCGGCGTCGCGGCCGCGGGGCCTCTGCGGCTGATCGGGCTTCATTTCAATCCGGCCTTCGGCGGCCGCGATCATGTCGCCCTGTTCAGGGCGGAGCGTTTCGAGATCGGCCCGGCGCCCTCGGCGAACCGCGAGATCGTCGAAAGCGGGTGGTTTCCGGCCGCCGAGCTTCCCGAGGGAGCGACGCCCGCCACCCGCCGCCGCATCGCCGAGTTTCTGGGGCGCCGGGCCGCGGACGGCCGCTGGTGACGAGCGACGCTGGGGAGCGCTGGCGCCGCGCTTCGGGGCGTGCTAAGCGCGCGGCCGTCATGGTCATGATCCGCCACACGCCTTCGCGACGACGCGCGGCGCGCCGCTTCCCGGCGCCGATCCCGCGCGGCTGACCCACGCACAGGCGGCGGGCGGCCTCTCAAGACCCCTTTCGCCCGAGCCCGCCATGACGTCCCTTCCGCTTGCGATCCTCCACGAGCACCCCGACGATCGGGCGGCCATCGACCGTCTGCAGGAGCGCGCCTTCGGGCCCGGACGCTACGCCCGGTCGGCCTATCGGCTGCGCGAGGGCGTCGAGCCGCTGGCGAAGCTGTCCTTCGTCGCCCGGGTCGGCACCTTCCTGGTCGGCTCCAACCGGATGACGCCGATCCGGATCGGCAGGACGCCGGCGCTGCTGCTCGGCCCGCTGGTCGTCGACCCGGCGTTCCGCAGCCGCGGCATCGGCCAGGCGCTGATCACCGCATCGATCGCGGCTGCGGCGGACGCCGGACACCGCCTCGTGCTGCTGGTCGGGGACGAGCCCTATTACGCGCGGCTCGGCTTCCGGCGCGTGCCGGACGGTCAGGTGGTGATGCCTGGGCCGGTCGATCCCGACCGGGTGCTATGGCGCGCCCTGGTGGCGGATGCCGACGGCGACGCGCGCGGCCTCGTCTGGAAGACGTTCTGAGGCTGGGCCGCCCCGTCAGCACGCCACGGCTTCGACTGCCTCCAGGATCACGCCGATGCAGACCAGAAACAGGCCGATCGGGATGATCAACAGCCCGATCAGATATTTGAGCGTGGCGACCCCGAACGCGACGACCTTCCAGCCGAAGTTCTTCGTGGCTTTGCCCTGGCCGCAGCCGTCGTCCTTCTTCTCCGCGTCAAGCGCCGGAACAGCCGGGGCCGACATGCTGACGGCATAGCCGGCCGCGCCGCTCACGCGCGTCCCGCCTGTAAGACAGAGCAGGCACAGCAGCGCGCGGATCAGCAAGGCGCTGTAAGCTTTCATCGCCGAGGTCCTTCCGGTTGCGCGGGTCATCGCGCAGGAACGCCGTGACTGCAAGCCGGGCAAGCTGCTGAAGAGCTCCTCACGAGCGCGCGACACCGCCGTGGCCGGGGGAGGGCGGAGCGCTATCTGTCCCGATCGCACCTCGGAAGGAGCAGTCGATGACGCGTATCCGCACGCTCGCCCTCGCGGTGGCCATCGCGGCCGGGGCCACGGGCGCCGCATTCGCCGATGAGCCGGGACCGGACTGGATGCCTGCGGAGCAGGTCAAGGAGAAGGTCCTGAAATCAGGTTACACCGGCGTCGCGGAGATCAAGGCCGACAAGGACCACTGGCGCGGGGAGGGCATGAAGAACGGCCAGAAGATGGAGTTCTTCGTCGACCCCAAGACGGGCTCTCTGGTCATCGAGAAGCCCGTGATGGAGTGACGCCTCACCGCAGGCCGACGCCGACGCCTGCGGCGCGCAATGCGTCCAGCACGCCGTTGAGCGTGATCTGGACGCCGACGCACAGCAGGATGAAGGCGGCCAGGCGGGCGATGATCCGGATGCGCGCCTCGCCGAGCAGCCGGGTGATCCACTCCGCCGAGGAGTAAGCGAGCCAGACCACCGCCGCGATCGCGATCGCGGCGAGCGAGACTCCGACCGCGAAACCCAGAAACGCCGCTGGTTCCGAGGGCCTGTTGGCGCCCAATGCGATCGCCACAGAGATCGTTCCAGGGCCAGTGGTGAACGGCAGGGTCAGAGGGAAAAACGCGACGTCGTCGGCGCCCATGGCGTGTCCCGCCTGAGCCTGCTTGTTCTCCTCGTGATGCTCCGGAGCGATCAGCAGCCGCCACCCGCTGACCGAGACCACGAGGCCGCCCGCGATGCGCAGGGCGGGAATCGTGATGCCGAAGAACGCCAGCACGTAGGCGCCGAGCCACAGCGAGAACAACATCACCAGCGCCGAGTAGATGCCCACGCGCCGGGCGAGCAGGATGCGTTCGCTGTGGCTGCGGTCGCCCGTCACCTGCGCGAAAATCAGCGCTCCGCCCATCGGGTTGACGATCGAGAACAGCGCGGAGCCCGCGAGCAGGAAGCTCTGAAGCAGTTCGACCTGCCAGCTCACAGAGAACGCGCCTGCGCAGCCGAGCCGAGGCGCGCGTTCATCGGCCCTCCCGCGCCCAAGCGGCGGCGAAGGAGCCGAGCAGCAGCAGAAGCCCCAGCAGGCCGGCGAAGATCGGCAGGATGCCGAGGCCCCGCACCACGCTCGCGTCAGCCTGGCGGACTCCGATCCAATCGGCGCCCGAGGCGCGCGCGCCCGCGCTCACGGGCACCACGCGCGGAATCTCCAGCCCGCCCCCAGCCTCAGGCTGAACCCGGCGGACGGAGCCTCCCGTGGCGGAGGCCGCCGCCTGTAGCCTCTTCTCCGTGCTGGCGACCTCGGTGAACTCGCGCGGGTTGGCCGGCCCGACATTGACGAGCGTCGTGAAGGTCCCGTCGGTCGCGCGGTGCAGGCCGAGCTCCGGCGTCTCCAACGTGCCGCGCCACAGGCCGGGCTCGGCTTCAGCGAGCGCGACGCGCCGCCGCTCCCCGCTCGGCAGCGTCACCTCGACGGGACTGACCTCGTCCTTCAGCGTCTGCCGCTCGAAGGTGACGGTCTTGCCGACCGCCTTGGCGCGCAGCGCCTCCTCCTCGAGATCGGGCTCCTTCATCAGCCAGTGCGACAGCCGGCGCAGCAGATCGACATGCGGACCCCCGCCGTCGAACCCGCGCGCCCACAGCCAGGCGTGGTCTGACAGCAGCACCGCCACGCGCCCCTTGTCCTCGCGCGCCAGAACGAGAAGCGGTCGCTCCTCGGGACCGTCCAGCACGGCCTCGCCCTCCCGCAGCCGGGAGTCCACCATTCGGAACCATGGCGCCCAACTCGGCGGGTCGGTCTCCGAGCCCGTGAGCCCCCGGGTGACAGGATGCTTGCGGCCGATCTCGGAGAGCGTCGGCTTGAACTCCCGCTCGATGACGCCGCCCATCGGCTCCGCCGGCAGCACCTGCGAAAGCGGCGTCTCGTAGAGCGAGCCGGGGTCGGCGTAGTCGGGCCCGCCCGCGACCAGCACGGCGCCGCCGTTCCGGACATAGCGGGCGATGTTGTCGAAATAGACGATCGGCAGGATGCCCTGCCGGGCGTAGCGATCGAAGATGATGAGGTCGAACTCGTCGATCTTCTGCGCGAACAGCTCCCGCGTCGGGAAGGCGATCAGCGACAGCTCGTTGATCGGCGTGCCGTCCTGCTTCTCCGGGGGGCGGAGAATGGTGAAGTGCACGAGGTCGACGCTGGCGTCTGCTTTCAGCAGGTTGCGCCACGTGCGCTCGCCCGCGTGCGGCTCGCCTGAGACCAGCAGCACGCGAAGCTTTTCCCGAACGCCGTCGATCGGCAGGACGGCGCGGTTGTTGACCGTGGTGATCTCCCGGCCGGCGTCCTCGGCCTCGACCTCGATGAAGTTGACGCCGGGATGAACGATCGGCACCTCGATCGTGGTGACCGCCCCGGGCGTGGCGTTCAGCCGTTCGATCTCCTCGCCGTCGCGGCGGATGATCACCGGCGTCGGGCCGCCGAGGCCGGGCCCGACCTCTTCGATCCGAAAGCCGATCTTCTGCGTCTGTCCGACGATGCCGAAGCGCGGCGCGAGCGTCAGCGCGACCCGCCGATCGCGCTCGTCCGGATGTCCGGTGATCAGGGCATGCACGGGCGCGCTGAAGCCGAGCGACTTGGCGTCCGGCGGCGCGTCGTGAACGACGCCGTCGGTCAGGAACAGCGCGCCGGCGATCCGCTCCGGCGGCACGTCGGCGATGCCGTCGCGGAGGGCCGCGAACAGCTCGGTGCCGTCGCTCGACGTCGCGTCCTGTCCGGCTTCGATCCAGCGGATCTCGGTGTTCGGCAGGGCGGCGAGGCGCTGGGCGAGCTGCTCGCGCGCGGCGTCGGTCTGGCCTCTGCGTCCGTCCAGCGTCTGGCTGCCCGAGCGGTCGACCACCACCGGCAGCACGTTCGTCAGCGTCTCGCGGTCCTCCCGGGTGAAGGACGGGTTCGCCAGCGCGAGCAACAGGCAGGCGACTGCGCCGGCGCGCAGCCACGCGCCACGCGTGCGGCCGAGCAGGCACAGCAGGGCGACCACTGCCCCGGCGATCGCAAGCGCGATCAGACCGGGGAGCGGGATCAGAGGCGAGAAGGCGACGTCGAGGTTCATGCGCTATGGCTTGGTCGCGCCGCGGGGAACAGGGGCTCGCTCACTGGCCGAGCCTTTCCAGCAGTGCCGGCACGTGCACCTGGTCGGCCTTGTAGTTCCCTGTCAGCGTGTACATCACGATATTGACGCCGACCCTGTAGGCCATTTCGCGCTGACGTTCGTCGCTTGAGGTCGGAAAAAGCGGCTCGCCATTGGCGCCGACCGCCCAGGCGCCGGCGAAGTCCGCTCCGGTAATCAGGATCGGCGAAACGCCGTCGCCGGCGCGCGCCGGGCGCTCCTCGCCCTCTTCGACCGGCGGCAGCGCCTCCACCCAGAGCGGGCTGCCGGAATAGCGGCCAGGAAAATCGTTCAGCAGATAGAAGGCCTTGGTCAGCACGTGATCCGGCGGCGCCTTCTCCAGCGCGGGCACGTCGAGACCCCCGAGCAGGCGCTTCAGCGTTTCGTTCTGCACGCCGGGCCCGCTGGTGAGCGCGTCGCGGGTGTCGAACAGGATCGTGCCGCCCTGCTTCATGTAGGCGTCGATCCGCGCCAGCGCCTCCGGGGAGGGGGTGGGCGCTCCCTGGACCACCGGCCAGTAGAGCAGCGGAAAAAACGACAGCTCGTCCTTGGCGGGATCGACGGCCATCGGCGCGCCGGGCTCCAAGGCGGTGCGCTGACCCAAGGTCTGACTGAGTCCTTCCAGGCCGGCTTTGCTGATGCGGTCGACCTCGAAGTCGCCGGTCGCCACATAAGCGAGCCGGGTGGAGAGCGTCGCCTCGAGCGCGAACCGCTCGTCGATCGGATCACGGCCGGCCGGCTCGGCGCGCACAACGCCGGGGGCGGCGAGCAGCGAAACGCCGATCGCCGCAACGAGGATCGCGGCCGCCCTTGGACGGCGCGTCAGCAGCGCGGCGCCGCCGCCCAGCAGAAACACGACCAGGCTGTCGACGATCGCCGCAAGCGCCGCCAGCGTCAGCAGCCACGGCGCGATCGGCGTCGGCTCCTCGGTCGCGATCTGCGCCACGGACGCGTCAAGGCCCGCAAGATCGAGCCGCGCGAGCGAAGCGTCCGCCGGCAGCGCGTTGATCGCAACGCCGGCGTCGACGGGGCCGTAGAAGCCGGGCGGATTGTCGGGCGTCGCGGCCGGACGGCCTTCGGCCGGCGCGGGACGCGCGGTCGCCGGAGGGCTGCGGAAGGCGCCGTAGCCGTCGAGCGTCCGCGTCGGCGGCAACGCCGGCCGGCGGGCCGCGGCGGGCGTCGTGGCGGCGGCGTCCGGCGCAGCGGCGGGACTGGAGCCGGCAAGGTCGACGATCCGCCGCAGCATGTCGACGAACGCGCCCGAAAGCGGCAGGTTCGACCACCGCGTGTCGGACGTGACGTGGAACAGAACGCTCAGGCCCTTGCCCTCGCGCGCGCCGGTCACGAGCGGCGTGCCGTCGCCGAGCGTCGCCCAGACCCGTTCCGGCAGGTCCGCGTCCGGCTCCGCCAGGACCTGCCGGCTGACCGTGACGTCGTTGGGCACCACCAGCGGAGCGAACGGCCCGTTCGGCGAGAAGCTCGCCAGCGGCTGCGGCGTCTCCCAGGCGAGGGCGCCGCCGAGCACGCGGCCGCCCTGCCGCAGCCGGACCGGCGAGAGGTCGTCATCGGGCGCGCCGGCGAGCCGCGGCCCCGCGAAGCGGATCAGCACCCCGCCATTGCGCAGCCAGCCCGCAAGCGCCTCATGGGCCTCCTGCGTGAGCGCGCCGACATCGGCCAGGATGATCACCGGAAGCTTCTCGGAAACGAACCTCTCCACGGCCTGGCTCGCGCCCTGGCCGCTCGCCTCGCGCACGTCGGCGAAGGGCTTGAGCGCGCGCGAGACATAGTAGGTCGGCGATAGCAGCGGCTGGGCGACATCGGCGGTCGCGCCGGTGACGAGCCCGACCGTCCGCCGCTTGGAGCGCTGGTCGAGAAGCTGCACGGCGCCGGCCGAACGGGCGCCGACGATCTCCAGCCGCGCGACGTCATTGCGAAGCTCGACGGGCAGATCGAAAGTCGCCGTCGCGTCCCGCGCGCCGACCGCGAACGCGCCCTCCGCATCCGCGAGCGGCCGGCCGCGGAGGTCCGTCGCCCGGACGCGAAACGGCTCCCGTCCGGCGGCCTCGGCCCGTAGCGCCTTCACGGTCAGCGCCGCGGGCGCATTTTCCGCCGCCACGAGCGCGCGGGCGGAATGCGCGGCGTCCACACGGACCGAAAGGCGACCGCCGCCGAGCTCCCTCTTCAGGCCCTCCGCGAAGGCGCGCGCCTCGCCTCCCGCAAGGCCGTCGGAGATCCACAGCGCTTCCGTCGTGGGATTGCCGGCGAGCAGCTTGCGGATCGGAGCCAGCAGCGGCGTCCGCTCCGGCATGAGCGGCTCCGGCGCCAGCACGCGCAGACGCTCTCTGGCTTCGCCGGCAGTGGTCAACGCGATGTCGCGAGGAGGTTCGGCGGTGGCGACCAAGGCCACCGGTCGACCGGCGTCGCCCGCGGCCGAGATCGCGGCGTCGGCCGCAGCCGTCCGCGCGCCCCAGTCAGGCGCCGACGCCCAGCCATTGTCGACGACGACCAGCAGCGGACCGCTTTCGTTCGAGGTCGCCGCGGCCGGGTTCCAGATCGGGCGCGCCAGCGCGATGATGATGAGCGCGGCGATCGCGAGGCGCAGCAGCAGGAGCCACCACGGCGTCCGCACCGGCGTCTCGCGTTTGGCGGTGACGTCGAGCAGCAGGCGCAGCGGCGGAAAATCGACCCGCCGCGGCCGCGGCGGCACGATCCGCAGCAGCAGCCACAACGCCGGAAGCGCGAGCAGCGCCGCGAGCAGCCAGGGACTGAGGAAGGCGAGCGGCAGCGCGCTCATTGCGCAGCCTCCCCGAGCTGCGCGTGCAGCCCGAGCAGCGCCTCGGTCGCGGGCCGATCGGTGCGATGAACGATGAAGCTCCAGCCATGCCGCCGCGCGATGTCGGCGACGGCCGCGCGATGCCGCGTGAGCCGCTCCTCATAGCCCGCGCGCCACTCCTCGGCCCGGCCGGCGATGAGGCTGACGCCGCCGTCGGGATCGACGAACTCGGTGCGGCCCCAGAACGGGAACGTTTCTTCCGCGGGATCGGCGATCATCACAAGATGTCCCCGGCCGCCGCGTCCGGCCAGACTGGCGACGGCGGAGGCGATCTCGTCCTCCGGCGCCAGCAGGTCGCCGATCACGACCGCCTCGGCGAGCCGTGCGATCGGGATTGCGGCCGGCGGCAGGTGGCCGGCGTCGTCGGGCGCATAGGCGAGCGCCTGGGCGAGGCGTTCGATCGCGAGCCGGCTCGCGGTCGGCCGGCTCAGGCCGAGCAGGCCGACGCGTTCTCCGCCCCTGACAAGAAGATCGGCGAGCGCGAGGCCGAGCACCACGGCGCGCTCGATCTTCGGAAGCGGCGCCAGGCTCGACCGGAACGCCATGGAGCGGGACCGATCGATCCAGATCCAGACGGTGTGGGCCGCCTCCCACTCCTGCTCCCGGACGTAAAGATGTTCGTCGCGCGCCGATCGGCGCCAGTCGATCCGGCCCGGCGCGTCGCCGGCCGTGAAGCGGCGGAACTGCCAGAAATTCTCCCCGACGCCCGAACGCCGTCGGCCGTGCAGCCCGTGCACGACGGTCGCGGAAGCGCGTCGCGCGGCGACCAGCAGCCGCGGCAGGCTTCCAGCGAGGTCGAGCGCGGCTTCCTCGTGTCGCGAGGCGATCCGGACGGCCGAGGAATCGACGAGCTCGGCGCGAACCGCCATCAGGGTCAGCCGAGCCGCTCGACGAGCTTCGCGATCACCGCCGTGAGCGTCTCGCCGGAGCTGCGTGCGGAGAAGTTCAGCGCCATGCGGTGCTTCAGCACCGGCGTCGCAAGCGCCGCGACGTCGTCGATCGATGGCGCGAACCGGCCGTCGAGCAACGCGCGCGCTCGCACGGCGAGCATCAGAGCCTGGCTGGCGCGCGGCCCGGGCCCCCAGGCGATCTTGTCCGCGAACGCCTTGTCGGCGGTCTCGGGCCGCGCCGACCGCACGAGGTCGAGAATGGCTTCGACCACCGACTCGCCGACCGGCAGGCGCCGAACCAGCCGCTGGGCGCTCATCAGTTCATCGGCGCTGAGCGCCTGCCGCGGCCGGACTTCCTCCGCGCCGGTGGTGGCGAGCAGGATGCGCCGCTCGGCCTCGCGATCCGGATAATCGACGTCGATCTGAAGCAGGAACCGGTCGAGCTGGGCTTCCGGCAGCGGGTAGGTGCCCTCCTGCTCGAGCGGGTTCTGGGTCGCCAGCACGTGGAACGGGCGCGGCAGGTCGTGCCGGGCGCCGGCGACGGTGACATGGTACTCCTGCATCGCCTGCAGCAGCGCCGACTGCGTGCGCGGGCTGGCGCGGTTGATCTCGTCCGCCATCAGGAGCTGGGCGAACACCGGGCCCTGAATGAAGCGGAAGGAGCGGCGGCCATGCGCGTCCTCCTCCAGCACCTCCGATCCCAGAATGTCCGACGGCATCAGGTCCGGCGTGAACTGCACGCGCCGGGCGTCGAGGCCGAGCACCGTGCCCATGGCCTCGACCAGCTTGGTCTTGGCGAGGCCGGGAACGCCCACCAGCAAGGCGTGCCCTCCGCACAGCACGGTGAGCAGCGCCTGGTCGACGACCTTATCCTGGCCGAAAATGACTTCACCGATGGCGGCGCGCGCGGCCGCGACATGGCCGCCGATCGCGTCGGCGCCCCGCACGATGGCGGCGTCCAGATCAGTCGCGGCCTCGGTCATCCGAACTCTCCTCGATTCCGCTGTCGCGGCGTTCTCGCTCATCCGACGACCGTCTGAACGACATTGCAACCGCCGATCTTGCGGCGCAGCGATCCGCAGCCCTTACCCGGCGCGCGCGGACGCCATAACTTCGGGCAAACCAGAGACGGACAAACCGGCGATGTTGAGGCCGGGTCGGTCGACCACGAGAGGGTCAACCCTAAGTGAACATGGAAGTTCCAGAAGCGCGTTCCTCCGAGGCCGCAGCCGACCGGATGCAGCTCCTTGCGGAGGCGGCGCGTGAGGCGTGCAGCCGGGGGGCGGCGCCGGTCGAGAAATGGCGCCCGGCCCATTGCGGCGCCCTCGACCTCGTCATCAAGGCGAACGGCGCCTGGATCTATCAGGGCTCGCCGATCAGCCGCCCGGCGATGGTGAAGCTGTTTTCGACCGTGCTTCGGCGGGACCCGGAAGGCTACGTGCTGGTCACGCCCGCGGAGAAGCTATCGATCACGGTGGAGGACGCCCCGTTCCTCGCCGTCGAGATGGCGAGCGCCGGCGAGGGTCTCGAGCGGCGCATTCGTTTCCGCACCAATGTCGACGAGGTGATCGACGTCGGGCCGGACCATCCTCTCCGGTTCGATCAGTCGGGCGAGGGATTGAAGCCGTATGTCCTCGTGCGCTCCGATCTCTGGGCGCTCGTCGCCCGCTCCGCGACCTATGACCTCGTGGAGCTGATGGAGGAACGCGACGGCCGGCTTGGGGTGGCGGCCGGAGGGACGTTCTTCCCCATCGATTCGCCAGAGGCCGCGGCATGAGCGGCGCGCCTGCGATCGCCGAACAGGCGCAGCCCTTCGCGCTCGACGAGATCCGTCGCCGGGCGCGTCTCCACCTGTTGCCGGCGCCGCCGGATCCGGACGATCCCGAGACGGTGGTGACGGGCGAGAGCGAGCTGCTGCCGGCGCATGTCACGCCGCGCGCAGCCGCGGTGCTGGTCGGGCTGGTGGCGCGGCCACGGCCGCAATTGCTGTTCACGCAGCGCGCCAAGGGCCTGCCGGTGCATGCGGGGCAGATCTCGTTTCCGGGCGGCAAGCGCGAGCCGACCGACGCCTCGCCGCTCCACACCGCGCTGCGTGAGGCGGAGGAGGAGATCGGCCTTGAGCGCGCGCTGGTGCGTCCGCTGGGCTATCTCGACCTTTATGTGACGAATACTGGCTTCGGAATCGTCGGGGTCGTGGCGGAGATCGATCCGCTGTACCGGCTGACGCTCGACCCGGGAGAGGTCGACGACGCCTTCGAGGTTCCGTTCGATTTCCTGATGAGCGAAGAGAACCATAGCGTCGAGATGCGCGAGTGGCGCGGCGGTCTCAGGCGCATCCACCACATGCCCTGGCGCGAGCGGCACATCTGGGGCGTGACGGCCGGATTGCTGCGCAATCTGTTCGAAAGGCTGTACGGCTCATGAGCCGCATCGCGCTCCAGGCGCTTCTCTTCCTCCTGCCCTTCGGGCTCTACGCCCTGTGGCTCGGCATGAGCGGCCGCGGCTGGCGCGCGCCGGAGCGTTGGCGCGGCGTGCCGCTGGTCTGGCTCGGCGCGGCGGGCGTCGCGCTGGTTCTTTCGAGCCTTCTCGCGCTCGCGCTGACCAGCGGCGGCTCCACCCGGGCGCTCTACATCCCCGCGCATGAGAAGGACGGCGTGTTCGTGCCCGGCCGGATCGTCGAACCGGGCAGACAATGAGCGAGGCGCGCGACCGGATCGCGGACCGCGCATGGCTGGAGGCGCGGCCGCTCGCCGATCTGCTCGCGGCGCTCGATTGCGAGGGCGAGCAGGCGCGCGTCAACGGCGGAGCGGTGCGGGACGCGCTGCTGGGAGACGCGCCGGGCGACATCGACGTCGCGACCACCGCCACGCCCCAGGTCGTGCTGGCGCGGGCCGCCGCGCGCGGCTGGAAAACGGCCCCGACTGGCGTGGCGCACGGCACCATTACGGTCATCGTCCAAGGCAAGCCGTTCGAGGTGACGACCCTGCGCCGGGACGTGGCGACCGACGGGCGCCGCGCGGTCGTGGCCTTCACGCGCGATTGGGCTGAGGACGCTCAGCGGCGCGACCTCACGATCAACGGCCTCTATCTGGACCGCGAAGGCGTCGTGCACGACCACGTCGGAGGATTGGCCGACCTGAAGGCCCGCCGGGTGCGGTTCATCGGCTCGGCGCAGGAGCGCATCCGCGAGGATTATCTCCGCATCCTCCGCTTCTTCCGCTTTCACGCCCGCTACGCCGGGGGACCGCCGGATCCGGAAGGCTTTCTGGCCTCGATCCGGGAGCGGGAGGGGCTCGCTCGGCTCTCGCGCGAGCGGGTCCGGTCGGAGCTGCTGAAGCTGCTGGTCGCGCCGCGCGCAGCCGAGACGGTCGCCATGATGGCAGAGGCCGGTCTGCTGGCGCCGCTGATCGGCGGCGTCTACCGGCTCTCTCGTCTGGCGCGGCTCGCAGCGCTCGACGCCCAACGCCCCGACGCTCTGCTGCGGCTATCGGCGCTCTCGCAGTTCGTCGCCGAGGACGCCAGTCGTCTGCGCGACCGCCTGCGGCTTTCGAACGCCGAGGCGGAACGGCTGGAGCGGATCGGCGATATGACGCCGGCTTTGTCGCCGTCGGAGAGCGAGGCGTCCGCGCGCCGCGCGCTTTATCAACTCGGGCCTCACGGCTATCGCGATCGCGTCCGCCTCTCCTGGGCGGATGCCGCCGCTCCTGCCGACGATGCGCGGTGGGCCGCGCTGCTGGCGCTTGCGGATCGGTGGAAGGCGCCGCCTCTCCCGATCTCGGCGGCCGATCTCGTTCAGCGAGGCGTGTCGCCCGGCCCGCGCATGGGGCGCGCGCTGCGGGCGGCGGAACGGGCGTGGATCGCAGCGGATTTTCCCGACAGCGCGGCGGCGATCTCTGAGATCATCGACCGCGCGATTGACGCGGCGGACTGAGCTCAGGGCCAAGCCGCGTATGGCGGCAGGGAGGAGAGGATCGAGGCGACGTTGCCGCCGGTCTTCAGGCCGAAAATCGTGCCGCGGTCATAGAGCAGGTTGAACTCCACATAGCGGCCCCGCCGAACGAGCTGCTCCGCGCGATCCGGCTCCGTCCACGGCGTCTTGGCGTTGGCGCGCACGATCTGCGGATAGACGTCGAGGAATTTCTCCCCGACGGAACGCGTGAACGCGAAGTCCGCCTCGAAGTCGCCGCTGTCCAGCCAGTCGTAGAAGATGCCGCCGATGCCGCGCGCCTCACCGCGGTGCTTGAGGAAGAAATACTCGTCGCACCACGCCTTGTACTTGGCGTAATCGGCCACCGCGTGGCCGTCGCAAGCCGCCTGCATCGCGGCGTGAAACGCCTGGGAGTCCCGGTCCTCTTGCGTCCTGCGCCGGTCCAGCACGGGGGTCAGATCGGCTCCGCCGCCGAACCAGGCCCGGCTCGTCACCACGAACCGGGTGTTCATGTGAACCGTCGGCACGTTCGGGTTGAGGGGGTGCGCGATCAGCGAGATGCCGGACGCCCAGAACTCCGGCGCTTCCATCGCGCCCGGGATGTCCTTCCGGAACTCGGGCGCGAATTCGCCATGCACGGTCGAGACATGAATGCCGACCTTCTCGAACACGCGGCCCTTCAACATGCCCATCACGCCGCCGCCCCCCGGCTTGCCGTTGTGATCGGTCCGGCTCCACGGCGTCCGCTTGAAGCGCCCGGCAGGGCCGTCGCCTGGGCCGGCCTCTTCCAAAGCCTCAAAGGCGGCGTGCAGCCTGTCCCGCAGTTCCTCGAACCAGGCGCGGGCGCGCTCTTTGCGGTCGGCGATGTCGACGAGCGACGCGGTCATAGGGGCTGGTCTCCAGGCACGGTGCGTGCGGTCTACGCCGGCGGCGGCCAGGAGGGAAACTGGCCTGTCTGCCGGAGCGCTTCGGACAGAACCATGGCCGCCGCTATCGCAACATTGAGCGAGCGCAAGTCCGGCCGCATCGGGACCGCGATCCTGAGATCCGCGGCGCTATGGACCTCCGGCGGCGCGCCGGCGGATTCGCGGCCGACCATCAGCGTGTCGTCCGGACGGAAGCGCGCGTCGAGATAGGAGGTCTCAGCGCGAGTGGTCAGCAGCACAAGCCGGCCGCCAGCTGCGCGGCGCTCGGCTTCGAACGCCGCGAACGACGCGTGGCGAACGATCGAGACCTTATCGAGATAATCCAGTCCGGCCCGCCGGAACGCGCGGTCGGAGACCGGGAAGCCCGCCGGCTCCACGATGTCCGCTGCGACTCCCAGGCAGGCTGCGAGCCGCAGCAGGGTTCCGGCGTTCTGTGGAATGTCCGGTTGGTACAACGCAAGGCGCATCGAGCCGAAGGCTCCTAAATCAGAGCGTGTTACCGCGCTGCGACATGGTGTCTCGATCTGTGCGACACCGTGTCGTAAGCAAGACCGCAGGGTGGACAGCCGATGCTTCCGGGTGCGAGAAGCCGGCGACTGTTTCGACTTTCTCTCATGACAAGCCGGTCACGAAACACGGCGCGTGAGACGACAAGAATTCGTGACTGGGAGCACGAGTGTGACAGCGATTGATGACGCGCAAGATCCGAATCGTCGCGACTTTCTGTTTCTGGCGACAGGCGCGGCCGGAGCGGCCGGCGCCGCATTTCTGGCGTGGCCTTTCATCGCCCAGATGAATCCTGATCGGGCGGCGCTCGCGCTTGCTTCGACCGAGGTCGACCTCTCGCAGATTGCGGAAGGCCAGGTCGTGACCATCAAGTGGCGCGGCAAGCCCGTGTTCGTGTGGAACCGGACCAAGGAGCAGATCGAGGAGGCCAAGCAGGTCAAGCTCGACGAGCTGATTGATCCGGTCGCGCGCAACGACAACCTCCCGGCCGACGCGCCCGCAAGCGACGAGAACCGCGCGGCGGAGGGCAAGGAGAACTGGCTCATCGTCGTCGGCGTATGCACCCATCTCGGCTGTGTGCCGACCAGCAACGCCGGCGATTTCGGCGGCTGGTTCTGCCCCTGCCACGGTTCGCAATATGACAGCGCGGGCCGCGTCCGGCATGGACCTGCGCCGCAGAACCTTCAGGTTCCTACCTACGCATTCGAGTCGGACACCAAGATCAAAATCGGCTGAACCTTCATAATTATAAACAACGCCGATATTCGGGGACGGAACGTCGATGGAAGGGCACTCAACGTACCAGCCGAGGAGTCGGGCTGCGCGGTGGCTCGAAGACCGGCTGCCGATCGCGGGACTGGTTCACTCCAGCGCAATCGCCTATCCGGTGCCGCGCAACCTCAACTATTTCTGGACGTTCGGCGCCATCCTGGTGGTCATGCTGGTCGCCCAGATCCTGACCGGCGTCGTGATGGCGATGCACTACGACCCGAACGCGTCTAACGCGTTCCTGTCGGTCGAGAAGATCATGCGCGACGTCAACTACGGCTGGCTGCTGCGCTACATGCACGCCAACGGCGCGTCGATGTTCTTCCTCGCCGTGTTCATCCACATCTTCCGCGGCATGTATTACGGCTCCTACAAGGCGCCCCGCGAAGTGCTGTGGATCCTCGGAGTCATCATCCTGCTGCTGATGATGGCGACCGCCTTCATGGGCTATGTGCTGCCGTGGGGCCAGATGTCGTTCTGGGGCGCCACCGTCATCACCAATCTGTTTTCGGCCATCCCGCTCGTCGGCGAGACGATCGTGACCTGGCTGTGGGGCGGCTTCTCGGTCGACAACTCGACGCTGAACCGTTTCTTCGCGCTGCACTACCTGCTGCCGTTCATGATCGTCGGCGTGGTCGGGCTCCACATCTGGGCGCTCCACCATGTCGGCCAGAACAATCCGACCGGCGTCGAGGTCAAGGACATCCGCAAGGACACGGTCCCGTTCACGCCCTACGCGACGCTCAAGGACGCGTTCGCCGTCACCTGCTTCATGGTCGTGTTCGCCTGGTTCATCTTCTACACGCCGAACTATCTCGGCCATGCGGACAACTACGTCGAGGCGAACCCGCTGGTGACCCCGGCGCACATCGTGCCGGAGTGGTACTTCCTCCCGTTCTACGCGATCCTTCGGGCTATCCCGTCCAAGCTCGGCGGCGTCATGGCCCTGTTCGGGGCGGTCGCGATCCTGGCCTTCCTGCCGTGGCTCGACACCTCGAAGGTCCGGTCCGCGAACTACCGGCCGCTCTACCGTCAGTTCTTCTGGGTGTTCGTGGGCGTTTGCCTCGTGCTCGGCTGGCTGGGCTCTAAGCCGCCGGAGGGCGCCTATGTGGTGATCGCGCGGATCTGCACGGTCTACTACTTCGCGCACTTCCTGATCATTCTGCCGTTGCTGGGCTTCTTCGAGAAGACCAGGCCGCTGCCGCCGTCCATCGCCGACTCGGTGCTGAGCGTCGCGCGCGGTCCGGCGCCGGGTAATCCGGGGCTGGCGGCTCCGGCTACGGGGGCCCGGAGTTGAGCGCGGCGATGTCGGAGCGGATCACGGGGATGAGCATGAACGCCGGTTTCGCCGCGCGCACGGTCCGCGCCGCCGCGCTGGTCATGGGCGTCGGGCTGACGCTCGCCGGCCTCGGGGCCGGGGCGTCCGCTTCGGAGCAGGTCCAGCCGCCGCGCGAGAAGTGGTCGTTCTCGGGCCCGATGGGCAATTTCGACCCGGCGCAGCTCCAGCGCGGCTTCAAGGTCTATCGCGAGGTCTGCTCGAACTGCCATTCGCTATCGATGGTCGCGTTCCGCAACCTCGCGGAGGAGGGCGGCCCGGGCTTCTCCGAGGCGCAGGCAAAGGCCATCGCCGAGGAATACAAGATCAAGGACGGCCCGAACGACCAGGGCGATATGTTTGAGCGCCCGGGCCGGCTGTCGGACTACTTCCCGTCTCCGTTCTTGAACGAGCAGGCGGCGCGCGCCGCTAATGGCGGGGCGCATCCGCCGGACATGTCGACCCTCGCCAAGGCGCGCACCTATGAGCGCGGCTTCCCGTGGTTCGTGTTCGACATCTTCACCCAGTACCAGGAGCAGGGGCCGGACTACATCCACGCCGTGCTCAACGGCTATGAGGATCCGCCGGAGGGCCAAAAACCGGCTCAGCCGAACCTGCACTACAACGAGTACTTCCCCGGCCACTGGATCGCGATGCCCAAGCCGATCCAGGATGGTCAGGTCGAGTACACGGATGGAACGCCGACCACGGTCGAGCAATACAGTCGGGACGTCTCCGCCTTCCTGGTGTGGGCCGCGGAGCCGCATCTCGTGGCGCGCAAGCGGCTCGGGCTGGTGGTGATGTTTTTCCTGATCGTGTTCGCCGGTCTGCTGTACTTCACGAAGCGGCGGGTGTGGGCCGCGGCTCACTGATCTGGTAAGCCAGAACAGGCATTTCGGAACGGCGGGCCTTGGCGGTCCGCCGTTGCCATGTTCGGGGGCGGACATCATGCAGGCGACGCTCGGGATCATCGGCGGCTCGGGCGTCTATGACCTCGCGGAGCTGACCCGGGTCCGGGAGCTGGAGATCGCCAGCCCCTGGGGCGCGCCCTCTGCGCCGCCGAAGGAGGGATGGCTCGGCGAGACCCGCGTCGTGTTCATGCCGCGCCACGGCGCGGGGCACCGTCTTTCGCCTTCGGACATCAACTACCGAGCCAATATCGACGTGCTGAAGCGCGCGGGCGTCACGGATCTGGTGTCGCTTTCTGCGTGCGGCTCCTACCGGGAGGAGCTTCCGCCCGGGACGTTCGTGCTCGTCGACCAGTTCATCGACCGCACGTTCCGCCGCGAGACCTCGTTTTTCGGCGCCGGGTGCGTCGCACATGTGGCGTTTTCGGACCCGGTGTCGCCGAACCTTGTCGCGCGGCTCGCAAACGCGGCGGCCGCGGCCGGCGCGCGGCACGTCGTCGGCGGGACCTATGTGTGCATGGAAGGCCCGCAGTTCTCCACCCGGGCGGAATCGCTCGCCTACAAGGCGATGGGCGCGTCGGTCGTGGGCATGACCAACATGCCGGAAGCCAAGCTCGCCCGCGAGGCGGAGATCGCCTATGCGAGCGTCGCGATGGTGACGGACTACGACGCCTGGCGGCCGCACGAGGAGGGCGTGGGCGTGGCGGAGATTCTCGAGGTGATGCGCGAGAACGGCGCGGTCGCGCGCCGGCTGATCGCGCGTCTGGCCGCCGATTTCCCCAAGGCGCATGAGCCGTGCCCGGTCGGCTCGGACCGGGCGCTGGATTTCGCGATCGTCACCGCGCCCGAGCATCGCGATCCGGCTCTGCTCGCCAAGCTCGACGCCGTCGCCGGGCGTGTTCTGGCCTGAGGCCGGACGGCAGGTTCAGGCCGGGCGGCGCTCCACCAGCACCACGCTGGTGAACTCCAGAACTTCGACACCGTCCTGGTTCACCGCGGAATTGCGGGCGCGAAGCACGCCCCAGCCGGGGCGCGAATCGCTCGCCCGCGCTTCCAGCACCTCGGTGAAATAGGTGATCGTGTCGCCGGCGTAGACCGGACGCTTCCAGCTCAGATTGGAGAAGCCGGGGGAGGGGCCGACGCGGCCGACCGGCAACCCGGCCGCCATGCGCTCTTGCGCGAGCCGCGTCTGAAAGCCGACCAGCAACTTCATCCAGATGGAGCAGGTCTGCCAGCCGGAAGCGGCGAGCCGCTTGAACGGTCCGGCGCGGCCGCCCTCCTCGGAGAGGTGAAAGGGCTGCGGATCGTATTTCGACGCGTAGCGGATGATGTCCTCGGCGGTGAACAGGTACGAGCCGAGTTCGGCCTTGTCGCCCACCGAATAATCTTCGAGATGCATCAGGCGGCGCTCCGGTCTCGGCGGCCGAGCATCACCGGATTGACCTGGCGCATCGCGACGACGCCGTCCTGATTAATCACGTCGAAGACGAAGGTGACGAAGCCCATCTCGGGCCGGGACTTCGAAGGCCGGGTCGCGAGCGTCGTGCGCCGGACCCGCAGCCGATCGCCGGCCCGGACCGGGGCCAGCCATTCGACGGACTCGACGCCCGGCGCGCCCAGGGAGGCCGCGTGCAGCAGCATGTGATCGCAGTTGATCCGCATCAGCAGGGCGATCGTGTACCAGCCGGATGCGATCAGGCCGCCAAGCATGCTCTCGCGCGCAGCCTCTTCGGAGAGGTGCATCGGCTGCGGATCGTATTCGCGCGCGAAGGCCAGCATGTCGTCGCGGTCGACCAGCCAGTCGCCATATTCGACCACTTCGCCCGGGGCGAAATCCTCGAAGGTCAGAAGCGGTTCGGCCATCTCGTTCTCCGCAGACCGACGGCTCCGACGGCCGCTGCTAGTTCGCGAACCGGAAGTGCAGCACGTCGCCGTCAGCGACGACGTAGTCCTTGCCTTCGAGCCGCATCTTGCCGGCCTCCTTCGCCCCAGTCTCGCCCTTGAGCGCGACATAATCGGCGAAGGAGATCGTCTCGGAGCGGATGAAGCCTTTCTCGAAATCGGAATGGATCACGCCGGCCGCTTGCGGCGCCCTGGTGCCGCGCTCGATCGTCCAGGCGCGCGCCTCTTTGGGCCCCACGGTGAAATAGGTGACGAGGCCGAGCAGCTGGTAGCCAGCGTTGATCAGGCGGTCGAGGCCGGTCTCGTGCAGCCCGAGCGCGTCGAGATACTCGGCGCGCTCCTCCGGCGGGAGCGTGGCGATCTCGCTTTCGATCTTGGCCGAGATCACGACGGCGACCGCGCCTTCCTCCTTGGCGCGCGCCTCCACGGTGGCCGAATAGGCGTTGCCAGTCCCGGCCGAGCCTTCGTCGACATTCGCGACATAGAGCACCGGCTTCGAGGTCAGCAGGTTGAGAGCCGCAAAGGCCGCGCGCTCGTCGTCCGAGATCTTCGCGAGCCGGGCGGGCTTGCCGTCGCGCAGCAGCGGCAGCACCCGGTTGACCAGCTCGAGCTGCTCCTTGGCCTCCTTGTCGCCGCCGCGAGCGCGCTTCTCCAGCCCCACGACGCGCTTCTCGAGGCTTTCGAGATCAGCGATCATCAGTTCGGTCTCGACCGTCTCGGCGTCGGACAGCGGATCGATCCGGCCCTCGACATGCGTGATGTCGTCGTCTTCGAAGCAGCGCAGCACGTAGGCGATGGCGTCCACTTCGCGGATGTGGGCGAGGAACTGGTTGCCGAGGCCCTCGCCCTTGGAGGCGCCGCGAACAAGGCCTGCGATGTCCACGAATGTCAGCCGTGTCGGGATGATCTGGGCGGACTTCGCGATCGCCGCGAGTTCGGTCAGGCGCGGATCAGGAACCGCCACCTCGCCGACATTCGGCTCGATCGTGCAGAACGGGTAATTCGCGGCCTGCGCGGCGGCGGTCTGCGTGAGCGCGTTGAAAAGCGTCGACTTGCCGACGTTCGGCAGGCCGACGATGCCGCATTTGAAACCCATGGAACTCGCTCGTGACGTTCGAGAGATCGGCCGGCTTCTAGCACGCGACGAAGATCATGCGCGAGCCTCGCCGATCCTTGGCAGATTGGCGAAGCCGGCGGCCTCCATCCGGAGATGGACCTTGTTCTGGAAGCTCTCGTCCTCGCTCCGCGCCAGAAGCTCGGCGGCTTCGGCCACGCCGTCCGTCAGCGCCTCCACCCAGGGCTGCTCCGACTTGCCGAAGTCGTTCAGGACATAAGAGAGCACCGCGTCCCGGCCGGGATGGCCGATGCCCAGCCGCACGCGTTTGTAGTCGTTGCCCATGTGAGCGGTGATCGAGCGCAGGCCGTTGTGGCCGGCGTTGCCGCCGCCGACCTTCACCCGGAGCTTGCCCGGGGCGAGGTCGAGCTCGTCGTGAAAAGCGACGATATCGGCAAGCGCCGTCTTGTAGAAGCGCGCCGCCTCGGAGACGGCCCGGCCGCTCTCGTTCATGTAGGTGCGCGGCTTCATCAGCAGCGCCTTGACGCTGGCGATCGCGCCCTCGGCGACGTCCGCCTGAAAGCGCGCCCGCCAAGGGCCGAAGCCATGGCGGGCGGCGATCCGGTCGACGGCCATGAAGCCGATATTGTGCCGGTTCTTCGCGTATTTCGGCCCCGGATTGCCGAGGCCGACCAGGAGCAGCATTGGAAGTGGCTCCGGCGGGTTCGGTCAGCCCTCGGCGGGGGTCTCGCCTTCGCCGGCTTCCGCCTCGCCCTCAGGCTCGGCCGCGGCTTCAGTCTCAGCCTCAGCCGGCTCTTCGGCCTCGACCGGGATGGTCGGAGCGGCGATCGTCGCGATCGTGAAATCGCGGTCCTCGATCGCAAAGCTGACGCCTTCCGGCAGCTTCACCGCGGAGGCGTGCACGCTGTCGCCGATGTTGAGGCCCGACAGATCGACCTCGATGTGCTCCGGCAGATGGCCGACATCGGTGGTCACCTCGACGGCGTGGCGGACGATGTTCAGCACGCCGCCGCGCTTCAGGCCGGGCGCCTTGCCCTCGTTGAGGAAGTGCACCGGCACCTCGACATGCACCTTGCTGGTGGCCGAGACGCGGAAGAAGTCGACGTGCAGCAGCGTGTCCTTCACAACGTCGCGCTGATAGTCGCGCGGGATCGCCCGCTCGACGCCGGCGCCGGTGTCGATCTCGAACACCGTCGTCTTGAAGCCGCCCGCGTGCAGCAGGCGGAACATCTCATGGCCATCGAGCGCGATGGCGACAGGAGGCTTCTTTCCGCCATAGATGACGGCTGGAATCTTGCCTTCGCGGCGAAGCGCGCGGGCGGCCCCCTTGCCGGCCTTCTCGCGCGCGACCGCCTTCAGGGCCTTGGTCGCAGTCATTTCCGTTCTCCGAAATGAAATGGCCGCTCGCGACGAGCGGCCTGCCGCGGCGAACCCCTCCAGGGGTGTGGGACGCCGCGCGCGAGCCCTTAGCCCAAAACGCGCCTCAAGACAATCAGGGCGGCCGCGCCGAACGTCAGTCGAACAGGCTCGAGACCGATTCCTCGGACGAGGTGCGGGCGATCGCCTCGCCGATCAGCGTGGCGATCGAGACCGTGCGGATGTTCTTGGCGACCCGCACCGCCTCAGTCGGCTGGATCGAGTCGGTGATCACCATCTCCTTGATGCGCGAGGCGGTGACGCGCGCCACGGCGCCGCCGGACAGCACGCCATGCGTCAGATACGCGTAGACCTCCTTCGCGCCCTGCGCGATGAGCGCGTCGGCCGCGTTCACCAGCGTGCCGCCGGAATCGACGATGTCGTCGACCAGGATGCAGGAGCGGCCCTCGACCTCGCCGATGATGTTCATCACCTCGCTCTCGCCGGCCCGCTCGCGGCGCTTGTCGACGATCGCGAGCTGGGCGTCGATCCGCTTGGCGATGGCGCGCGCGCGCACCACGCCGCCGACGTCGGGAGACACCACCATGACGTTGTCGGTCGGCAGCCGCTCCTTGATGTCCCGCACCATGACGGGGGCGGCGAAGAGGTTGTCGGTCGGGATGTCGAAGAAGCCCTGGATCTGCCCGGCGTGCAGGTCGAGCGTCAGCACGCGGTCGGCGCCGGCCTGGGTGATCATGTTGGCGACGAGCTTGGCCGAGATCGGCGTGCGGCCGGCGGCGCGGCGGTCCTGCCGGGCATAGCCGAAATAGGGCATCACCGCCGTGATGCGCCGGGCTGACGACCGCCTCAGCGCATCGATGATGATCAGCAACTCCATCAGGTGATCGTTCGCCGGGAACGAGGTCGACTGGACGACGAAGACGTCCTCGCCGCGCACGTTCTCGAGGATCTCGACGAACACCTCCATGTCCGCGAAGCGCCGGACGTTGCAGCGCGTCAGCGGCGTCGCGAGATAGGCGGCGACCGCCTCGGCGAGCGCGCGGTTGGAGTTGCCGGCGACGACCTTCATGCGACGTGTCCTGAAGTTCCGCGTCCCGCGGCCGTGACGGCGCGGGAGCCTGGAAGGGCGCTGCGCTCTTAACAGCGATTCAGAACGGTCTCAACATGACGCGCGCCGCAGCCCGCGCCCTTGGGGCCCGGCGCGGGAAAAACTGTCGGCATAGTTACGAGCTTCAGGGCCGGTTGATGAGAACGTTGGCCGTGGTTTCGAAGGTCCGCATGATCCGCGCGGCGATCTCCGCCGGTATCTCGGCGGCCTCCAGCGCCTTCGTCATGCAGGCGAGCCAAGCGTCGGCCTCCGTCCGGCCGATCGCGACGTGCTCGTGCATCTTTCTGACGTTCGAGTGACCGAACCGCTCGACGTAATAGCGCGGTCCGCCGAAGAAGCCGCAAAGAAACTCGAACTGCGCCTGCCGCAGATGCGCGATTCCGAAGCCCTCGAGGTGCAGGTCGTGCACCGGCTTGCCGATCGGATCGCTCTCGACGATGTCGTAAAAGGCCTCGACGATCCTGTGGACGGACTCGTCGCCACCAAGTTGTTCGTAGACCGTGGCGGGAAGTTTTCTCATGGCGGGGTCGATCGGCTGAGGATCGCCCGCATCGTAGAGAAAACTTGTTTCTTGTAAAGAAACTTGATCTCAGACGAGCGCGATGGCGGCGATCAGCCGTCCGTAATCCGGCTCGGCGCGATGGGTCGCGCGGCGGAAGCTGAAGAAGCGCGCCTCGTCCGCGTAGGTGTCGAGGCCGAGGTCGTCGACGCTGCCGACGCCCGCCGCGTCGAGACGACCCGTCACGTAGCCGCCGAGGTCGAACAGGGCGTGTCCGGGCCGGTCAGACGGCGCGAAGAACCGGGCGTTCTCCGGATCGGCGGCGGTGAAGCGGGCGGCGAATTCGGGCCCGACCTCGTAGCTCGGCTGGCGGATGCTGGGGCCGAGCGCCGCCGTGATGTTCCTGCGGCTCGCGCCGAGTTCTTCCATGCGGGCGAGCGTCGCCTCCAGCACGCCGCCGATCGCGCCCTTCCAGCCGGCATGCGCGGCCGCGACCACTCCCGCTCCGGGGTCTGCGAACAGGATCGGCCCGCAATCCGCGACCGTCACCGCGACCGCGAGGCCGGGCGTCGCGGTGACGACCGCATCGACATGCGGGGCCTCGTCGCGCGACCACGGGCCGACGGCGACGACCGCCTCCGCCGAGTGCACCTGCCACGGCACCGCCAGCCTGTCGGGCGCGAGGCCGAGCGCCGCCGTCATTCGGCGCCGGTTCTCCCGCACGGCGGCCGGATCGTCATTCGACCCGAGGCCGCCATTGAGGCTGGCGTAGAGCCCGGCCGACACGCCGCCTTGTCGGGTGAAGAAGGCGTGACGAACGCCCGGTAGCCCGGCGAGCTTCTGCGACTGCACGAAGACCGCGGCGTCCGCGCTCGGCTCGCTCAAGGCGGCGTCGGTCATGGTCGGCTCCTTCACGTGGCGTTGGATTCCGCGAATCCCGGCAGCGGTCCGAGCCGAGGATCGGCGAAGGCGAGCGCCTTGAACAGCGCGCCCATGCCGGTCGGCGTTCGGTCCGTCAGACGGGCGGCCGCCGCGGCGATCGCGGCGCGCTGCTCCCCCGTGGCGGCCGAGGCGAGCCGGGCCGCGCGTTGCGCAATTCCCAACCGCTCCAGAAGATCCGCCTGCGGCAGCAGCTCCATGACCCTCGCGCCTGCGGCTGCGGCGGCGCGCGCGAGCGCGCCAAAATCCACATGCGCCGTGAGGTCCGCCTCGCCGGGCGCGGAGAGCGGATCGGCGAAGCCATGGGCCCGGACCGCCTGCAGCGTGTCGCCGCCGGTCCCTGCCGCGCCATAGTCGATGGCGAGCGCCGCTCCCCGATGAGCGGCGAGGTGGCGGCCGATCCGGGCGGCGATCGCGATCCCGTCGGGACAGGCTTCCAGAACTGCGCCGACCGGACGCTCCGGAAGCCGCATGTCCGCCGGCGCGGCGTCCGCCAACCCGAAAGCCAGCGCTCCTTCGCCGGACAGCCCGACCAGCCGCTCGCGCCAGCCGCCGGAAGTCCGGACGAACTGCCGGATGGGAAGCGCGTCGAAGAACTCGTTGGCGATGACCAGGGCCGGCAGGGGCGGCTCGAGCGCTTCCTCGACCGTCGAGGCCCAGCGCAGCTGCGGCCCGGCGCCCGCAAGCGTCCGCGCCTGAACCTTTCGCAAGGTAGGACTGGTCTCGACCAGCGTGATCGAGACGGCGCTCCGGAACTCCGGCAGCGCCTTGGCGGCGCGCAGAAGGTCGTTCATCAGCGTCCCGCGGCCGGGGCCGAGCTCGACCAGCGCGATCCGGGCGGGCGCGCCCATCTGGCGCCAGACCTCGGCGCACCAGAGGCCGATGAGCTCGCCGAATATCTGGCTGATCTCGGGCGCGGTGATGAAATCGCCGCGCGCGCCGAACGGGTCTCGCGTCGCGTAGTAGCCATGCGTGGGGTGGCCGAGGCAGAGCGCCATGTAGCGGGCGGCGCTGATCGGGCCCTCATGGCCGATGAGCTCGATGATCTCGCGCTCGAGCGCGGTCATGCGGCTGCGGGTCGCTTCCATGCCACGGCGACCAGCATGAGGCCGGCGAGCAGCATGGGGAGCGACAGCAGCATCCCCATGGTGAGGCCGCCCGCCAGGAACCCGATTTGCGCGTCCGGCTGGCGGAACTCTTCGCCGATGATGCGCGCCACCGCGTAACCCGCCACAAAGGCCCCGGTGACGAGGCCCGGCCGCTTCAGCGCGCCCGAGCGCACGAGGATCTGGACCAGGACGAACAGGCAGACCCCTTCAAGCGCCGCCTGGTAGAGCTGGCTTGGATGGCGCGGCTCCGGGCCTCCATTCGGAAACACCATCGCCCAGGGCACGTCGCTGACGCGGCCAAACAGCTCGCCATTGATGAAGTTCGCGATGCGGCCGAAGAACAGACCGATCGGCGTGACCGCGGCCGCAAGGTCGAAGGCCGGCAGCACCGGGAGTTTTCGCGAACGGGCGAACAGCGCCAGCGCGAGGCCCGCGCCGAGCAGGCCGCCATGAAAGCTCATGCCGCCGCGCCAGATCTTGAGCGCCTCGAGCGGCGCCTCGGCATAGACCTCGAAGTCGTAGAACAGCACGTAGCCGATGCGGCCGCCGAGGATGACGCCGAAGGCCACCCAGACGATGAGGTCGTCCACGTCGAGAGGTTTTGGATGCGTGGTCGCGCCCCAGAACGCGTCCCTGCCGGCGATCCGCTTCGCGAGCCACCAGCCGATCAGCAGCCCGGCGATATAGGCGAGCGCATACCAGCGGATCGCGAGCGGCCCGACCTGAAGAGCGACCGGGTCGATCATCGGATAGGCGATCGCGAACAGCGGCATCGGACGCTCCGGGAGACCGGCGCGTGATGGTCGAAGCCGGTCGGGGCGTCAAGCCGAGGCTCGTCGAGCGGTCCGGACCGCGAGCTTTCTCTGCCCGCATTCACGGTTCCCAAACCCGGCAGGAGTCATCCAGATGCGTCCATGGAGGCGGATCATGACGCGAGGCGGATTGCTGGCGGCGCTTGCGGTTGGAGCCGCGACGGCGGCCGCTCCCGCGGCGGGGCAGGAGGCGGGCCCGCTGCAGAGCTTCAAGGACTGGGTGGTCGGCTGCGACAATGTCCGCTCCTGCGTCGCCCTCGGCCTCTCTCCGCAGGGCGAAGACAACGCTTATCTGAAGATCTCCCGCGGAACGGTGGGCGCCGATGAGCCGACCGTCTCGTTCAGCGTCCTGCCGGACGCCGCGCCGGCCGCGCCGAGCCTTTCGCTCGCGCTCGACGGCGCGCCCGTGGCGGGCGTCCCGCTCCTTCAGGGGGCGGCGAATGGCTCCTATGTCACGGCCGCGCTGCCGGCGGGCAAGGCGCGCGCCTTCGTCACGGCGCTCAAGCAGGCGAAGACCCTGACGCTCACGCTGAACGATGCCGGCAAGGCTTCTGGCTCGTTCAACGTCTCGCTTGCGGGCTCGGCCGCAGGGCTGCTGTTCATGGACGATCGCCAGGGCCGGGTGGGCGGCGTCACGGCGCTCATCAAGAGCGGCGCCGCGCCGGCGGGCGCGGTCCCCGCCGCTCCGCGCGCGCCCGAGATCAAGGGCGTCGCGATGGCCCTGGTCGACCAGCCGGGCCGGCTGCCCGCAGGCGTCGCGAAAGCGACGGAGGACGATTGCCAGGACGCCGATCCGGTGGCGGTGCGGCTGTCGGGCGGAAGGACGCTGTGGGGCGTCTGCTCCTACCAGGCGGCTTACAATTTCGGCTTCCGCATGTGGATCGCGGGCCCGAAGGGCGCCGCCCTTGGCGCGTTTGTGGCGCCCGGCGAGACGCCGGACGATCCGGCGGAACTCACCAATCCCTATCTTTCAGACGACCGCCTGACGCTCAACGCGCTCGCCAAGGGACGCGGGCTCGGCGACTGCGGCGAAGCGACGGCCTGGGCGTGGGACGGCTCGACTTTCCGGCTCGCCAGACTGGCCCGCTTCGAGGATTGCCGCGGCGTGCCGCCCGACGATTGGCCGGCGCTTTACCGCGCGGACGTCGTCGCAGCCGACTAGGCGGCGGAAGGCGCAGCGTCGGTCGAGCTCTGACCTGATGCAGGTTCGGGCGTCGCGGCCGGCGTCGTTCCTGCTGGCCTCGCGTCCGGGCGGATCGCCAGGAGGCGCATCATTCCGTGGGCGATCTCGCGCTCGCCCATCACCACCTCGTCGGCTCCGAGCTTCATGAGGTGCTCGACCTCGGCGTCGGAATGGGCGCGCGCGATGATCTTCAGGTTCGGGTTCAGGGCGCGCGCCTGCTCGACCGTCTGGCCGGCCTCGAACGCCTCCGGGATCGCCACCACGAGCGCCTGCGCCTGCGGCAGGTTCGTCAGCGCAAGCACGTCCGGATCGGCGCCGTTGCCGACGATCGTCTCGACGCCGCGTTCGCGCAGCGTGGCCAGCGGCTTTTCGGAATCCTCGATGACAAGGAAGCGCGCGCCGCTCTCCGCAAGCCCCGCGCCGACTGCCCCCCCGACCCGCCCGAAGCCGACCAGCACGACATGGTCGGCCAGCGCGGTGGGTTGCCGCGCGTCTTCATCCGCGGCGAACTCCGGCGTCGACGACGCCCCTCGATCCTGAGCGGTGGGCGCAGCCGCCGCCTCGAGCGGAGAGGGCGTGACGGCCGCAGGCGGTGCTTCGGGAGCCGCCGGCTTCGGTTGTCTGCGCCCGATGAGCGCCTCGATGCGCGACCGGAGCCGCTCGGCCGCGAAAAAGGCCAGCGGGTTCAGGACGATCGAGATCAGCGCGCCGGCAAGGATGAGGTCGCGGCCGGCCTCAGGAAGAACTTTAAGGCCGACGCCCAGCTCGGCCAGGATGAAGGAGAATTCACCGATCTGGGCGAGGCTCGCTGAAATCGTCAGCGCCGCCGAGACCGTGCCGCGGAACGCGAGCACGATCAGGAAGGCTGCGATCGATTTGCCGATGACGATGATGAACACCACCGCCGCGACGCTCCAGGGCTCGCGCAGGATGATCGAGGGGTCGAACAGCATCCCGACGGAGACGAAGAACAGCACCGCGAAGGCGTCGCGCAGCGGCAGGCTCTCCTGCGCGGCGCGGTGGCTGAGCTCGCTTTCCGCAAGCACCATGCCGGCGAAGAAGGCGCCGAGCGCGAGCGACACGCCGAACAGCGCGGAGGAGCCGAAGGCGACGCCGAGCGCAATCGCCAGCACGCCGAGCCGGAACAGCTCGCGCGAGCCGCTGTGCGCGATGCGGTGAAGCACGGCGGGGATCAGGCGCCGTCCGACCACGAGCATCAAGCCGACGAACACCGCGACCTTGAGCAGGGTCAGGCCGACCACGCCGGCCATGCCGAGCTGGACGCCGAGCGCCTCGCTCACCGCCGCAGCGAGCGGCTCTGGGGCCTGGCCCGAGGGTCCGGCGAGCGCCGGAATCAGCACCAGCGCGAGAACCATCGCGAGGTCTTCGACGATCAGCCATCCGACGGCGATCTTGCCTCTCTCGCTGTCGAGCAGGCGACGGTCCTGCAAAGCCTTCAGCAGAACGACCGTGGAGGCGACCGAGAGCGCGAGGCCGAACACCAAGCCGCCGGCGGCCGGCCAGCCGAGCAGCCAGGCGAGCCCGCAGCCAAGCCCGGTCGCGGCCGCCATCTGCACGATCGCGCCCGGGATCGCGATGCCGCGGACCGACATCAGATCCTTGAGCGAGAAGTGCAGGCCGACGCCGAACATCAGCAGGATGACGCCGATCTCGGCGAGCTCCGGCGCAAGGCTCTGGTCGGCGACGTAACCCGGCGTGTGCGGCCCGACCAGCACCCCCGCGAACAGGTACCCGACCAGAGGCGGCAGCCGCAGGCGATGCGCGATCGCCCCGAAAACGAACGCCAGAACAAGCCCCGCCACGATGGTCGAGATCAGCGGGGTCGCGTGCGGCATCGGCTGAGGAGTCCCTTTCAGGCTGGGGGAGAACCTTCGTTCTAAGTCATAGCGTCGCCGCCGGATATCCAGCCCGCCGGCTGGTCAATTCAACTTGTCGTAGAGGGAGCGGCTTGATCGCAGGCACAGGACAGGCCACATCTCGGAAGAACAGAGAGGATGCCTCATGACCGAGCCCCGCGGGCGCATGTTCGATGAGATCGGACGCCTGATGACCGACGCCGCCGGCATGGCTTCGGGCCTGCGGCGCGAAGTCGAGACGGTCGTGCGGCAGCAGGCGTCGCGGATTCTCTCGGACCTCGACCTCGTGCGTCGCGACGAGTTCGAGGCGGTTCGGGCGATGGCGAGCCGGGCCCGCGAGGAGAACGAAGCGCTGGCGGAACGCATCGCCACGCTCGAGGCCCGCCTCGGGGCAGGCGTTTCGGAGGCCGAAAGGGTTTTCGGCGAGGACGCGCCGGAGCCCGCGCCGGTCGGAGCGCCCAAAGGCTTCGACGACGCGGTAGGGGATTGATCCCCCGCCGCGCTATAGCCTGTGTGCAGCGCCGCGACAGGCGCCATATACTGAACAAGGCGGCTCGAATCGCCGGAGATTTTCCGGGGTCCGGAGTCGCGGTTGGCGAGCCGCGCACTGCGGCGCGTCCGTCACGCGCGACGTCGTTCCCACGCCCGTTCAAGGCGGGCCTCACCCGGGGAGGAGCTCATGGCTCTCATCGACGTGGACGCTGATCGCCAGGGGCATCCTGTCGACACGATCGAACGTATCGCGACGTTGAACGACTGGGTGTTCGACCGGTCGGGCGACGACGAGATCACGATCTCCGTCGACGGCGCATGGACCGACTACCACGTGTCGTTCACGTGGATGAGCGATCTGGAGTCCCTTCACCTCGCCTGCGCCTTCGATCTCAAGGTTCCCGATCGCCGGAAGACGGAGGTTCTGCAACTGCTGACGCTCGTCAACGAACAGATGTGGCTCGGCCATTTCGACCTGTGGAGCCAGGAGGGCGTGGTGGCCTATCGCCACTCGCTGCTGCTGTCCGGAGGAGCCGAGGCGAGCGCGCCGCAATGCGAGGCTCTGCTCGAGGCTGCGATCGAGTCGTGCGAGCGCCACTACCAGGCCTTCCAGTTCGTTCTGTGGGCCGGCAAGAGCGCCAAGGAGGCCATGGAGGTGGTGGCCTTCGAGACGGTGGGGGAGGCGTGACGACCTCAGGGTTTTCTTGAACGCGCATGACGCCGGGCCGCTCGATGCGGGCGGCCCGGTTCTGCTGATCGGCGCCGGCCGGATGGGCGGCGCGCTGCTCGACGGTTGGCTCGCGCGCGGGCTCGACCCGTCGAGCGTGTTCGTGGTCGATCCCGCGCTCCCGGAATTTTCGGTCGAGCGCCTGAAACGCGCGGGCGTCCGGCTCGGCCCTCAGGCGGGCGAGCTTTCCAATCCAGTCGCGATACTGCTGGCGGTGAAGCCGCAGATGGCGCAGGGCGCGCTGCCGGTGGCGGCCACCTTCGCCGGGCCCGACACGGTCATCGTCTCGGTGCTCGCCGGAACCACGCTCGCCACGCTGTCCGCCGGATTTTCCAAGGGTCAGGCGCTGGTGCGCGCGATGCCGAACACGCCGGCTGCGGTCGGGCGCGGCGTCACCGGCTGCGTCGCCGGGGCGGATGTCCGGCCGGAGCAGCGCGATCTCGCCGACCGGCTGCTGCGGGCGGTGGGCGACGTCGTCTGGGTCGATGACGAAGGGCTGATCGACGCCGTCACCGGCGTCTCGGGCTCCGGTCCCGCTTACGTGTTTCTTCTTGTCGAGACGCTGGCGAAGGCGGGCGTCGCGGCCGGACTGCCGGCGGAGCTCGCCGAGACGCTCGCCCGCAAGACGGTCGAGGGCGCAGGCGAGCTGCTCGCCCGCTCCGCCGAGCGGCCCGAGATTCTTCGGAAGAACGTGACCTCTCCCAATGGCACCACGGCCGCCGCGCTCGAAGTTCTGATGGACGAGAACGGGCTTGCGCCGCTGATGGAGCGGGCGGTCGCCGCGGCGACGCGGCGCTCGCGCGAACTCGCCGGCTGACGCGGCCTTGGATGCGGGCCGGGTTCGGCCCTATCTTGCGAGGCGCGACCCCTGAGCCGAGGAGACAATTCCATGGCGGCCGATCTCAATGCGGGCGCCACGCCCGGCGCGAACGAGCCTGGTCCCGACGTTCTGAGCCCTGCCAGGCCGGCAGCCCCTGCGGACCCGCGCGACAAGATCGTCGACGCGCTTTTTGCGCTGCTCCGCGAGAAGAGCTGGGCTGAGATCGGCCTCTATGAGGTTTCTCAGCGCGCCGGCGTGTCCCTCGCGGAACTGCGCTCCTCCTTCCCTTCGAAGGGTGCGATCCTCGCCGGCTATCTGCGCAAGATCGACCTCGACGTGCTGTCGCACGACATGCGCGACATGGTGGGCGAGCCTGCGCGCGAGCGACTGTTCGACGTTTTGATGCGCCGCTTCGAGGCAATGGCCCCGCAGCGTGAGGCGTTGCGCGCAGTGCGGGACGGGCTGCGGACCGACCCGCTGGGCGCCAGCGCGCTGAACCAGGTCGCGGTCTCGTCGATGCAATGGATGCTTGCAGCCGCCGGGATCAACGAGGCGGGACCAATCGGCGCGGCGCGCGCGCAGGGGCTCGTGCTCGTGATGGCGCGCGTCTTCGACGCCTTCCTCAACGATCGGGAGCAGGGTCTGCCGGAGACCATGAAAGCGCTCGACGAAGAGCTGCGGAAGGCCGAACGCTGGGCGCAGCGGGCCGATGATCTCGGCCGCCTGACGGCTCCGCTGCGCTCCGCGCTCGACCGCATTCTCGGCCGCGACCCGCGCCGCCCGCGCGACCATGGCGGCGGCGACGACATGGCCTCCGCCGCGTGAGCGATGCGTCTGTCGCGCCGCAGATCGGGTTCGACGACTTCCTCAAGGTCGACGTCAGGGTAGGGACGGTCGTCGAGGCCGAGCCTTACCCGGAGGCCCGCAAGCCTGCGATCAAGCTCAGGATCGATTTTGGTCCGGAGATCGGGGTCAAGCGCTCCTCGGCCCAGATCACCCGCCACTACGAGCCTCAGGAACTGGTCGGACGCCAGGTCGTGGCGGTGGTGAACTTTCCGCCGCGCCAGATCGGCAAGTTCATGTCCGAAGTGCTGACGCTCGGCGTCCCGGACGCCGCCGGCGAAGTGGTGCTGCTCGCGCCGACCCAGGGCGTGCCCGACGGCGGCCGGATGTTCTGAACCCGAGCCCCAGCCCGCCGGCCGACGGCGGCCTCGTCGGCCCTCTTATCCTTGAACACGACGAGACGCCGACCCTGCGTCCTGGAAGCTAATTTCGAACCAACCGAGATCAGCGCGCGGGCCGGGCTAGGCCGGCACCCGCACCACGGCCCTGAGGCCGCCGAGCGGGCTTGCTTCGAGCGTCACGTCGCCGCCATGGCTGCGAGCGATGTCGCGCGTGATCGCGAGGCCGAGACCTGAGGCGCCGTGGCCGTCATCCTGGTTGCGCGACTCGTCGAGCCTCAGGAACGGCCGGAACACCTCCTCGCGCTTCTCCGGAGGAATGCCCGGACCATCGTCGTCGATCCGCACCTCGAGCCGACGGCCGTCATGAACGGCGACGATCGCGATCCGCTTGGCGTAGCGCGCGGCGTTGGCGACGAGGTTCTGCAGGCAGCGTCGGAACGCGTCGGGCCGAACGATCGCCATGCTCTCGCCGTGGCTCTCGACGGTGGCGGTGACTCCGGAAGTCTCGGCCGCGCGCTTCAGGTCCTGCAGCATCTGCGGGATGTCGGTCGGCGAGGCGGGCTCGCCTGCGTCTCCCCTCATGAAGGCCAGATAGCCTTCCAGCATCCGCGACATCTCCTCGACGTCGCGGTTGAGGTCCTCGACCTCCGGCGAGTCCTCGAGCAGCGCGAGCTGCAGCCGGAAGCGCGTCAGGATGGTGCGGAGGTCATGGCTGACGCCCGCGAGCATCGTGGTGCGCTGCTCCATCGCGCGCTCGATCCGGTCGCGCATGTCGATGAAGGATTCCGCCGCCAGCCTGATCTCGCGCGCGCCGCGCGGCCGAAAGTCGGGCGCGGCCCTGCCTTTGCCGAAGCTCTCGGCCGCTTCCGAGAGCGCGAGGATCGGCCGCAGCTGCGCGCGCAGGAAATAGATCGCCACGGCAAGCAGCACGAGCGAGGCGCCCACCATCCAGATCAGGAAGATGTGGCTGTTCGAGGCGTAGGTCTGGTTGCGCCGGGCCAGCACCTTCATCACGGCGTCGCCGAGCTGGATGCGGATCTCGACGAAGTTCGAGCGGCCGACGGTGTCGATCCAGAACGGCAGCTTGATGTCGTCGGCGATCTCTCCCGACAGGCGCTCGTCGAGGATCGAGAAGAACGGCCGCGGCAGAGGCGGGGGCAGGGCCTGGGGCGGCAGAAACTCCACCTGCAGCGACAGCCGCTCCCGGGCGATGCGGACGATCTCGGCGTCGCTCACCGGCATCGACTTCGACTGGTGAAGGTCGACGAGCGCGGCGATGTCGCGGCTGACGGCAGAGGAGAGCCGCTTGGTGACGAGCTCGTAGTGCCGCTCCAGAAACACGAACGCCACCACGCCCTGCAGCAGCACCATCGGGGCGATGATGATGATCAGCGATTGCGTGTAGAGCCCGCGGGGCGCCTGTCGGCGAAGCCAGCCTATGAAGCCGGTCTTCCTGCTCATTCGTCGGCGAGCAGACGATAGCCGAGCCCCCGCACCGTCTGCAGCAGGATCGGGTTGGTCGGGTCGGATTCAATCTTGCGGCGGAGCCGCGTGACTACGACGTCGACCGCGCGGTCGCCCGGCGCGGCGTCGTCGCCGGCTATGGCCGCCCGCGGCACCGTCTGGCCGGGGCGCTCGGCGAGCGCGGCGAGCAGGTCGCGCTCGCGATCGGTGAGCCGCACGACCTCGTCGCCGCGCTTCAGCTCGCCCCGGCCGCGGTGGAACGCGAACGGGCCGAAGCGCACCTCCGGGGCCGACCCCGGCGTCGCCGGACCGGCGCGGCGCAGGATGCCGCCGACCCTCAGCAGCAACTCCCGCGGGTTGAACGGCTTGACCAGATAATCGTCCGCGCCGGTCTCCAGCCCCTGAATGCGGTCCTCGGCCTCGGAGCGGGCCGTGAGCATCAGGATCGGCACGGCCGAGCGGGCCCGCACGGCGCGGGCGAGGTCGAGGCCGTTTTCGCCAGGCATCATCACGTCGAGCACGAGCAGGTCGAACGAAAGCGAGTCGAGCTTCAGACGGGCCTCGCTTGCGGAGGAGGCGGTGGTGACCCGGTAGCCGTTCGTCGTCAGAAACTTGTGAAGCAGCGACCTGATCCGCGAATCGTCGTCGACGACCAGCAGATGCGCTGCGTCGTCCGCGATCGGCCTGAGCTCCGCTGCCGCCACCGTCTCACCTCCGTCCGCCGCCTGGGCCGAAGCCGGAGAGACGCGCGACCTTGCTGCGCTCCTCCGGGTCGATGATCTCGAACAGGAACCGTTTCACCGTGTCGCGTTCGGCGGGCTCGACATCGGCGAGCGCGCGCGAGACGCGGCGCCCCTGCAGCCGGGCGAGCTCGCGCGCCAGCCGGTCGCCGCGGTCGGTGACATAGAGCAGGCGCTGGCGGCGGTCCGCCGCGCCTTCGCGCTGCACGATGAAGCCTTTGTCGACGAGCTCGCGCAGCACCCGTCCGAGGCTCTGCTTGGTGATCTTCAGGATGTCGAGCAGTTCCGTGACCCTGAGTCCCGGATTGCGGTCGACGAAATGCAGCACGCGATGATGCGCGCGGCCGAAGCCGTAGACGGCGAGCGCCTCGTCGGCGTCGCGCACGAAGTCCCGATAGGCGAAGAACAGCAGCTCGATCACGTCATAGGCGGTGCGTTCCGCCGTCTCCGGCGCCGCTGAGGCCAGCGGAGCCGCGCTCTCGGCCGAAATTACGTCAGCCATGTTGACTTATTTCGATCCCGTGGCCACAGTGCCCGCCGCTTCCGGAGCCGTTCGTCTCCGTTGCGCCGCCAAGGCACTTCGGCTTCTCCGGCGCTGCAGCCGAGGATATCGGCTCGGCAGCGCCGACGCAAAAGGGCTTGCCGCGGGCGGATTTTGCGACGATCTGATTTCCTGAGCCGCGCGCGCCCTCCGCGCGGTTCAGCGCAGCCGGCGATGAGCCGGCGACTTGTCAAGGAGCTCGAGCCATGGCGGACGCCCAACCCTTCGACAGCCGCGACGGCGTCATCTGGTTCGACGGCGCGTTCGTGCCCTGGTCCGACGCAAAGGTGCACGTGCTCACGCATGGGCTGCATTACGCCAGCGGCGTGTTCGAGGGCGAGCGCGCCTATGGCGGCGTCATCTTCAAGATGCGCGAACACAATCAGCGGCTGATCGAGTCCGCGCGGCTGCTCGGCTTCGAGATCCCGTTCACGGTCGAGCAGATCGACCGCGCTTGCGAGGAGACGCTGGCGCGGCAGGGTTTTGAGGACGCCTATGTGCGGCCGATCGCCTGGCGCGGCAGCGAGATGATGGGCGTCGCGGCCCAGCAGAACACGATCCATCTCGCGATCGCGGTCTGGCAGTGGCCGAGCTATTTCGATCCGGCGCAGCGCCTGAAGGGCATCCGCGTCGACCTCGCCGAGTGGCGTCGGCCCGATCCGCGCACTGCGCCGTCAAAGGCCAAGGCGACCGGCCTCTACATGATCTGCACCCTGTCCAAGCACGCCGCGGAGCAGAAGGGCTACGCCGACGCGCTGATGCTCGACTGGCGCGGCCAGGTCGCCGAATGCACCGGCGCCAACGTGTTTTTCGTCAAGGACGGGGCGCTGCATACGCCGACGCCGGACTGCTTCCTCGACGGCATCACCCGCCGCACCGTGATCGATCTCGCCCGCAAGCGCGGCGTCGAGGTGATCGAGCGCGCGATCATGCCCGAGGAGCTTGCGAGCTTCGAGCAGTGCTTCATCTGCGGCACGGCCGCCGAGGTGACGCCGGTCTCCGAGATCGCCGAATGGCGCTTCACGGTGGGCGACGTGACGAAGGCGCTGATGGACGATTATGCGGCGGCGGTTCGGCCGGCTGCGAAGGCGCAGGTCGCCGCCGCCTGATGTCTGCCCTCAGGCCGTCTCCAGCCTAGGAGACGGCCGGGCGGCGACGGGCGATCAGGCGCGCCAGCCGCGCCTCCATGCTGTCCAGGCCGTGGCTCGCTTCGGCTTCGGCGACGAGCCGCGCCAGGCGCTGGGGCTCCGCCTCCAGGCAGATCGCGACCAGCACGCCGGCGTCATGCGCAATCAGCGCGCCGATCCGGGCAAGGATCGCTGCGCTCGGGATCATCGTGGCGAACCAGAGACCGGGGATCGACTGCAGCCCGCCGTCCTGCATCGGCAGGCGCAGGGCGTGCAGCGCTGCGCTGGTCAGCCCCGCCATTGCATAAAGCGCGGCGATCGCGGTGAGATAGTTGAGCGCCTTCGCCACGCCGAGCGCCGCAGCGCCCTTATGGACGACGCCCCAGGCGAAGCCGCCCGCCGTCAGCGCGCCGATCAGCGCCCAGGAAAGCGAGGCGGTCAGCGCGTAGAGGGCGGCGGCGCCGGGATGCCCGGCCATCTTGAGCGCCGCGACGCGGGCCACGGTGGTTTCCGACATCAGCCACGAAACCTGCGGCTCGTAGTGCCCGACGGCCTGCCAGAGATCACGCCCGACGCCGAAAACCAGCACGCTCATGATCGCCGCGTAGGCCCCGACGATAAGAGCCGTTCCGACGCGAAACGAAAAACCTTGGCTCATCACGCGGAGTCCTGCGGCCGCCCGCAGGAGCCGGCGGCGTTAACACTTGGTTAAGCTACCAGCATTTACCGCGCGTCCCAAGACGGGACAGAAGACTCTAGATTATTTTTTCCAGCGCTCTGCGGCGAGGTCGTCGGCGGCCTTCGACGCGACCCAGGAGCGGCCGACGGCGGTCTCCTCCTGCTTCCAGAACGGAGCGGAGGTCTTGAGGTAGTCCATCAGGAACTCGGCGGCCTCGAAGGCTGCGGCCCGGTGCGGCGCGACGGTGACGACGAGGACGATCGGTTCGCCGGCGAGGATCCGGCCATGGCGGTGCACGACCAAAGCATCGGCGAGGCCCCAGCGCGCGCGCGCCTCAGCCTCGATGCGGCCGAGCTCCTCCTCGACCATCCCCGGATAATGTTCGAGCGTTAGCGCGACCAGTTCCGCCCCGGAGTCGGCGCGGTTCCGGCAGATGCCGGTGAACGTCACGACCGCCCCGATGTCTGAGCGTCCCTCCGTCAGGCGCGCCACCTCCGCGCCGAGGTCGAACGGCTCCGTCTGCAGCCGGACCGCCATGGCCGGCTCAGCCGCCCGTCATGGGAGGGAAGAAGGCGATCTCGCGGGCGCCGGCGATCGGCGCGTCGGGGCGGGCGTGGCGCTTGTCGATCGCGGCCCGGATCGCCGGTCCGGCCTCGAAGGCGTGCTCATATTCGGGGCCGCGGCCGCGCAGCCAGTCGATCAGCTCCGCGACGGTGCCGACGCCCGCGGGCGCTTCGGCCTCTTCCTCGGCGCGCCCGACGCGCTCGCGCACCCAGGCGAAATACAGCAGTTTCATTCCGATGGCTCCTCCAGGACGTAGCGAAGGCCCGCCCGGAGATAGTCATAGCCGGTGTAGAGCGTAAGGAGCGCCGAGGCCCACAGCAGCCCGAGGCCGATCTGGGTGTTGCCCGGCAGCACCTTGTCGCCGGCCGGGCCGGCGAGCAGGAAGCCGATCGCGATCAGCTGCGTCGTCGTCTTGTATTTGGCGAGCTGGGTGACCGGAACGCTGGCCTGAAGCTCGGCGAGGAACTCGCGCAAGCCCGAGACCAGAACCTCACGGCAGAGAATGACCACAGCGGCCCAGAGCGACCAGCCGGAGATCGTGTTGTCGGCCGCCAGCATCAGCAGGCACGCAGCGACCAGCAGCTTGTCGGCGATCGAGTCGAGCATGCGCCCGAGCGGCGACTGCTGCTGCCACGCGCGCGCCAGATAGCCGTCGAAGAAGTCGGTGATCGCCGCGATCGCGAAGATCGCGAGCGACGCCCAGCGCAACGGGTGTCCGCCGACGAACAGGCAGGCCGCCACCATCGGCACGGCCGCGATGCGTCCGTAGGTCAGGATGTTCGGCAGGCTCAGCGCGTGCAGCCGGGATGGATTGACGCGCGGACGACGGAGGCCCATCGGTGCGAGATGGCTCTCGGAACTCATGTTTTCGAAGCGAACTCAGGCGCAGGTGACGCAGGACACGACCACGCGGGGCGGCGGGCGTCAACACGCAGGTTTGATGGGCAGAGCGGCGGTCCGAACGGAGCTCAGCCGCCGTCGCTCCGCGCGTGGAAAAAGTCGTAGATCGCCTTCGCCATCGCCTTGCTGACGCCGGGCGCCTTCTCGAGGTCGGCGAGGCCGGCGCGGGCGACCGCCTTGGCGGTTCCAAAGTGGCGAAGCAGCGCCCGCTTGCGGGTGGGCCCGACGCCCGGGACCTCATCGAGCGGATTGGCGACAAACTCCTTCGATCGGCGCGCGCGATGCGTGCCGATCGCGAACCGATGCGCCTCGTCGCGCAGCCGCTGCACGTAATAGAGCACCGGATCGCGCGGCGGCAGGCGGAACGGCGTCTTGCCGTTGACGAAAAAGGTTTCGCGTCCCGCCTCGCGGTCGACGCCCTTGGCGATGCCGACGAGCGGCGCGTCGGTCAGGCCGAGCTCTGCGAGCGTCTCGCGCGCGGCGGTGAGCTGCCCCTGGCCGCCGTCGATCAACACGAGATCGGGCCAGGGCGGCGCATCCTGCGGCGCCCGGCCGTCCGCATCGCGCGGCGACTCCTTCTGCAGCCGCGCGAAGCGCCGTCGCAGCACCTGCCGCATCATCGCGGTGTCGTCCCCCGGGGTGACGTCTTCGGGGCGGATGTTGAACTTGCGGTAGTGGTTCTTCTGGAAGCCCTCGGGCCCGGCGACGATCATCGCGCCGACTGCGGCGGTGCCCATGATGTGGCTATTGTCGTAGACCTCGATCCGCTGCGGCGGGGAGGGCAGGCCGAACGCCTCGGCCACGCCCGCGAGCAGCTTCGCCTGCGTCGAGGTCTCCGCGAGCCGCCGACCGAGCGCTTCGCGCGCATTGGCGAGCGCGCGGGCGACCAGGTCGCGCTTTTCGCCGCGCGCCGGGACCGACACCTCGACCTTGCGGCCGGAGCGGATGGTCAGCGCCTCTGCGAGCAGCGCGCGATCCTCGATCTCCTCGCTCAGCAGCACGAGGCGCGGCGGCTCCTCGGCGTCATAGAACTGGGCGACGAAGGAACCCAGAATCTCGCGCGGCTCGAGGCTCCGGTCCGCCTTGGGGAAATAGGCCCGCGCGCCCCAGTTCTGATAGGCGCGAAAGAAGAACGCCTCGACGCAGGTCTGCCCGCCCTCGCCATGGATCGCGAAGACGTCCGCCTCCTCGACGGTGCGCGGATTGACGCCCTGGTGGGATTGGATCGCCGCGAGCGCCGCCAGCCGGTCCCGGTAAACCGCGGCGCGCTCGAAATCGAGCGCCTCCGACGCCTGCTCCATGGCGTGGGCGAGCTCCTGCTTCACCTTGTCGGTCTTGCCCGTCAGGAAGTCGCGCGCCTCCTGCACGAGTTCGCCGTAGGCCTCCGGCGAAATCTCGCGGGTGCAGGGCGCGGAGCAGCGCTTGATCTGGAACAGCAGGCAAGGGCGGGTGCGGCCCTCAAAATAGCTGTCCGAGCAGGAGCGCAGCAGGAACGCCCGCTCGAGCGCGTTGATCGTGCGCCCGACCGCGCCGGCCGAAGCGAAGGGGCCGAAATACTCGCCCTTCCGCACCCGGGCGCCGCGGTGCTTGGCGATCTGCGGGGCAGGGTGGTCGGTCGCGATCAGGATGTAGGGGAACGACTTGTCGTCGCGGAGCAGCACGTTGTAGCGCGGCCGCAGGCGCTTGATGAGGTTCGCCTCGAGCAGCAGCGCCTCGGTCTCGGTTACGGTCGAGACGAACTCCATCGAGCAGGTCTCGGCGATCATCCGGGCGATGCGGGTGTTGTGCCCGACGCCGCGGGCGTAGTTCGCGACCCGCTTCTTCAGCGAGCGCGCCTTGCCGACGTAGAGGACCTCGCCGGCGGCGTCGAACATGCGATAGACGCCGGGACCATTCGGCAGGTGCCGGAGCTGCGCGCGAATGACCTCGACGCCGCGGCGCAGGCTCTCTGGCGCGGCTTCCAGCTCTCCCGCCTCGGATGAGGACAGCTGCAGGTCGCCGATGTCGTCGGCCTCGTCCGCTTCCGCGGGCGGCCTGTCTTGTTCGGTCATGGCGTCATGGTTGGGGGCGCGCGATCGCGCATTCGCTGTCTTCACATAAGGGCAGGCGGGCGCTTTGGCACGCCCGGCTGTCCAGCCTCCGGCTCGTGCGAGCTTCAGTCGCCGCTGCCGGCGATCCTTCCCGGCCGGAGCGAGGGGACGTCCGCGAGGCAGGCGTCAAGTGAACCGGCGGGCGGTTCGCTCCGGCCGCAGGCCCGCCTCCGCACGAAGTCCACGAAGGCGCGCACCTTGGCGGGCGCGAGGCGCGCTGACGGGTAGAGCGCGTAGAGCGGAAAGCTGTCGCCAAGCCAGTCGGGCAGGATCTCGACCAGAGCTCCCTGCGCGAGCAGGGACTCGACCCCGACCGCCTTGACCCGCGCGACGCCGAAGCCGCCGAGGCAGGCGCTCAGCATCGTGCCGAACTCCGCGACGGTTAGGCGGCTGGCGGCGCGGACTTCGACGACCTCGCCGCCACGCCGGTAGCGCCACGTGTCGACAAGCTGCCCTGTCAGCGAGTCGCGGACCTGGATGCAGGCGTGATGCGCCAGCTCCGCCGGCGCCGCAGGTCGTCCGCTGCGCTCCAGATAACCGGGCGAGGCGACTGTGATCGTGCGGGTCTCCAGAAGTTTCTGAGCGACGAGCGAGGAGGACGGCGGCGTGCCGAACCGCACCGCCACGTCGAAACCCTCGCCGATGAGATCTCCCAATTGGTCACGCGCGACCAGTTCAAGCGAGAGATCTGGATGAAGGGAAAGAAAATCGGGCAGGTGGGGCGCAAACAGAAGCCGCGAAAAGAATGGATCGACATTGGCGCGCAGCCGGCCGCGCACCGCGACCGACGATCCTGAGGCGGTGGAGACGGCCTCCTCCACGCCCTCCAGCAGAGGCGCGATCTCCGAATAGAGCCTGCGGCCCTCGTCCGTGAGCGCGACCGCGCGGGTCGTGCGGTCGAGGAGACGGACGCCGACCCGGGCTTCGAGTCTGGCCACCGCCCGGCTCACGCCTGATCTGGAAAGCCCGAGGGCGTCGGCCGCTCGGGCGAAGCCGCCTGTCTCCACAACCGCGGCCAGAACGGAGACATTCGAGATGATGCGTCCGTCGAACGTCATGCCTCGCCTCGGTGACTCTGCGTCACCAATGAAATGATCTAAGGGCGGTCGGCGCAACCATGCGATTTGCGTATGGAGCCTGAGGAGCCGGCAGGCCGGCGCTATCTCAGGAGGCCCAAATGTACGCAGTGACCGGCGTCACCGGCCGGGTCGGCGGCGAAGTTGCTCGTGCGCTGCTCGCCGCGGGTGAGCCCGTGCGGGCGGTGGTTCGTGATCCACGCAAAGCCTCCGCGTGGGCGGCGCTTGGCTGCGAGGTGGCTATTGCGTCCCTGCAGGACCCGGAAGCCCTGAAGGTCGCCTTCAGCGGCGCAACGGCGGCTTTCATCCTGCCGCCGCCGGTGTTCGATCCTGAGCCGGGTTATCCCGAGATCAGGGCCGTGATGGCGGCGGTCACGGAAGCGCTCGGAACTGCGAAGCCCCGGAGGGCGCTCAGTCTTTCGACCGTCGGCGCCGACGCCGGGACGGACAATCTCCTGTCGCAGCACACGATCGCAGAGGCGGCGATGCGTCAGCTGCCGATGCCCGTCACGATCCTTCGCCCCGCCTGGTTCATCGACAACGCGGAGTGGGATGCGGCCGACGCGCGGGAAAACGGCGTGATCCGGTCATTCCTGCAGCCCCTCGACCGAGGGATTCCGATGGTGGCGGCTCGGGACGTCGGGCGCGTGGCGGCTCGTCTCATCCAGGAGGACTTCACGGATCTGCGCGTGGTTGAACTCGAAGGACCATCCCGCGTCTCGCCGAATGATCTGGCGGAGGCCTTCTCCCGGGCGCTGTCTCGCCCGGTCCGGGCGGAGGCGATCCCGCGGCAGGCCTGGCCGGAGCTGTTCCGCCGGCAAGGCATGCGCAACGCAGCGCCTCGCATGAGAATGCTCGACGCCTTCAACGAAGGATGGATCAAATTCTCGGCGCCTGAGAGCGTACTGCGAGGCGAGCTGACCGCCGCTGAGGTCGTGAAGGAATTCGTGGGGAGATGACCAGCATGTTGCGCCGCGGCCACGGAGGATCGACGCCATAGTTTGGTCGGTCCGACGCCACATTAGCGCGCTGGACGCCGTCTTATCCGTCGCGGGTCTTGAATCGCGGCCGCGCCGTCACCTCATGGAACGAAGTTGATGTGGCGCGCGTTTGCGGGGCAGGTCTGGGGCTCAGCCCTCGGCTGGTCGCTCATCAGAGCGTCGGGGAGTTGCACGATGAAGCGCATTGCGGGGCTGGTCGGCGCGACTCTCGCGCTGCTGACCGGAGGAGCGGCCGTGGCGGCCGACCTCGGCGCGCCCGCGCCTGCGCTGGCGGCTTCCGTTCCGTCATTTTCCTGGACCGGTCCCTATGCCGGCGTCCAGGCGGGCTACGACTGGTTCAAGGCCGACGCCAAGGTGAACGGCTTCTCGGCCAATTCGAGCCCGAGCGGCGTCACCGTGGGCGGCTATGTCGGCTACAATTATCAGCTCGACAATTCGCCCCTGGTGCTCGGCGTCGAGACCGATCTCAATTTCTCTGACTCGAAGGACACGGGCCGTGGCGGCGGGACGCGGCTACGGACCGATCTTGGCGTCAACGGCGCGGTGCGCGGCCGTGTCGGCTATGCTTTCGAGCGCTTCCTGGTCTATGGCGCTGGCGGCCTCGCTTATGCTGACCGGGACGTCAAGGCGCGCGGCGCGACTGTCGGCTCGGACGACACGATCGCGGTCGGCTGGACGATCGGCGGCGGCGTAGAGGCCGCCCTGAGCGACAATGTCACGGCGCGGGTCGAATATCGTTATTCAGACTTCGGCACCGATTCTTTCAGCGTAGCCGGGACTCGGATGAAGTCTGATGTTACTGACAATCGAGTTCTTCTGGGGCTTGGTTACAAATTCTCAACAGGTTGGTGACAATCGCTTGAGCGCGCCGGCTTGTAAGTCTCGGCCATCTTTTCGACGTCGTTCGTCCGAAAACAGGTCGCAATTGGAGAGAAGTTCCTAGCCGACATAGGAATCTGCGGACGGATCCGGGTGTTGCATAAGCGTCACTGTTCTTCCGTCTGTCAGCCCGGCGCTACCAATGTTCCGGGCCATGCACTACAAGTAGTCCAAGTGTCTCAATCGGAGGGATTCAAATGATCCGCCACATCGTCCTCGGCGCTGCGTCCGCCGCGGTTCTCGCTCTCACTGTTCCGGCTGCCATGGCGGCGGATCTCCCTGCGTATGAGCCCGCTCCCGCGGTCATCGCTCCGGCCGCGTTCTCCTGGACCGGCCCGTATATCGGCGTTCACGCCGGCTATGGCTGGGGCAACGCCGCCAAGGCCAGCCCGGACGGTTGGATGATCGGCGGCTATCTCGGCTATAACTACCAGTTCGACGGCTCGCCGGTCGTGATCGGCATCGAGACCGACATCAACTACGCGAACATCGACGACAAGCGTAACTCGCGCGGCGGCCGCACCAAGGTGTCGACCGACTGGAACGGCGCGACCCGCGCCCGCATCGGCTACGCCTTCGACCGCTTCCTGGTCTACGGGGCGGGCGGTCTGGCTTACGCGGATCGCGAGTTCAAGCGGACCCCGGGCGACAAGGACAGCAAGACCGCGGTCGGCTGGACGGTCGGCGGCGGCGTCGAGTACGCCGCGTCCGACAATGTCTCGGTCCGCGCCGAGTATCGCTACACCGACTACGGCAAGGACACCTTCAAGCTGGCCAACAGCCGTCCGAAGTCGAGCTACGACGAGCATCGCGTGATGGTCGGCGTCGCCTACAAGTTCGACTCGCCGTTCTGATCTGACATTGCGCCTTTAGAGGCGCTGTGCTCCGGAAACCCCGCGATGAAAGTCGCGGGGTTTTCTTTATGTTCGGCTAACCTTCACCAATCGCTAAGGAATGGGCGGTTACGGTCAGATCAACGTTCGGGGAAGTTACCCCGGCGTCCCCCGACCACCGTTATGCGTTCCGGACTCCCCCGTTCCGGCTGTTGAGTATCGAGGTTCACATGTTGCGTAACATCTTCATCATGGCGGCCTCCGCGGCCGCCGTCGTCGCCGCGGCCCCCGCCGCCCTGGCCGCCGATCTTCCGGCTTACGAGCCCGCTCCCGCCTACGCCGCTCCGGCGCCGGTCTCCAACTGGAGCGGCGCCTATATCGGCGCGCAGGCCGGCTATGGCTGGGGTCACGCCACCAACAAGCAGGGCGCGCCCAACACCAAGCCCGATGGCGCGATCGTCGGCGGCTACGCGGGCTACGATCATCAATTCGACGGCTCGCCCGTCGTGGTCGGCGTCGAAACCGACCTGAACTACAACACCGCGCACGACTCCAAGGCCAACGCCGGCGGCCGGATCCGCAACGACCTCAACTGGTCGGGCGCGACGCGGGCCCGCATCGGCTACGCGATGGACAACGTCATGGTCTACGGCGCCGGCGGCGTCGCCTATGGCGAGCACAAGGTGAAGGCGCGCGTCGGCGCCGCGAGCTCGAGCGACGACAAGACCGCGATCGGCTACACCGTCGGCGGCGGCGTCGAGGCGAAGGTCGCCGACAACGTCACCGCGCGCGTCGATTACCGCTACAACGACTACGGCACCGACAGCTTCAAGGTCCCGGGCGGCAAGGTGAAATCCGACCTGACCGAGAACCGCCTCACCGCCGGCGTCGCCTACAAGTTCAGCTCCTGGTGAGCTGACGGCCTGCCGAACGCAAAGCCCCGCGGTTCACGCCGCGGGGCTTTTTCATGTTCGGCGCATTAGGGCTTTGTTCAATCCTGCGGCTTCTACTGTTGGCGGCTACGTTCCGTTAACCCAGCGCCGAGGCGCAATGCGGGCGCAACCCGTCACTGGACCGTTCATGTCGCTGCTGATCCGCTCAGCGCTTGCGGCCCTTCTGGTCTCGACGCCGCAGCAGCTCCGCGCCTGGGAGGCGGCCGCCTGGCCGTCCGCGCATCATCCGGTTGCAGGCCCCTGGCTCAGCCTGAGGTCGCTCGACGCCCTGCTCGCGGGCTCGACCCCCGACCTTTCGGGCCCCCGCACCGCATTCGACCGGATCGTCGTGGGAGTCGACGGAGGGATGCTGGGCGGCGGCGCGGACGCCCGCTTCGTCGACAGCCCGCGCGGCGGCCGTTCCTTTCCGGCGATCGAGGCACGGATCGGCTATGCGTTCGGGCGCTTCGTCGCCTATGGAGCGGCCGGGCTGGCGTCGGCGTCCGCCGAGTTCGCGCGAAGCGGGCCGGCGCGGTCGGCGGCAGGGTGGAGCCTCGGCGGCGGGCTGGAGGCCCAGCTGTTCGGCGGCGTCACTGCGCGGCTCGAATATCTCTATGTCGACCTCGACCGCCGCAGCCTCGAAGCCAATGACGAGATCAGCCTTTCACCCGCAGGAGGTCAGCTGAGGGCGGGGCTCAACTATCGATTCTGAGGCGCCTTCTCCTGCCGAGGCCGGACGATATCTACGTCGGTCGATCGCAAAAGGAGAGGCCGCGCATGGGCGTGTTCGATTTCATCAAGGACGTGGGCGAGAAGCTGTTCGGCGCAAGCGAGGCCCAGGCGGCCAGCGCCGACAAGATCAAGGCGGAGATCGAAAAGCACGGTCTCGACGCCAAGGACCTCAAGGTCGACGTCTCGGGCGACACCGTGAAGATCAGCGGCAGCGCCCCGTCCAACGAGGTGCGCGAAAAGATCATCCTCGCCGCCGGCAACACGCTCGGAACCGCGAAGGTCGAGGAAGCCCTGAAGGTCGAGAACCCGGAGCCAGAATCGCGCTTCTACACGGTGAAGAAAGGCGACAACCTCTCAAAGATCGCCGAGGCGGAATACGGCAAGGGCCACTCGGGGCGCTACAAGGACATCTTCGAGGCCAACAAGCCGATGCTGAAGGACCCCGACAAGATCTATCCGGGGCAGGTGCTCCGCATTCCCGCCTGAAGCCGCGGACGCGCGCTAGCCCGTCGGGCGCGTCTTGGCGAAGGCCGGCGTCGCCGCCTCGAAGGCGGCGAGCCATGCGGCGAGACGCGGATGTTGTTCGCGCCAACCCTCGCCGAACCGGAAGTCCAGATAACTGAGCGCGCAGGCCACCGCGATCGTCCCGACATCGTGTCCGGAGTCCGGGAGGTCGGCCTCAAGCGCCGCCAAGGCGCGCGAGACCTTTTCCGCCTGCCGCGTCGTCCAGCGGGCCGAACGCTCACCCTCGTCGCGGAACCTAACCTCGTAGATCTGCAGCAGCGCGGCGTCCAGAATGCCGTCCGCCAGCGCCTGCGTCCGCAGCGCGCGGAACCGCGCCGCCGGCTCCGCCGGGATGATTTGCCCGCCGCCGGCGAGGTGATCGAGATATTCAAGGATCACGCGGCTGTCGAACAGCGTGCCGCCGTCCTCCAGCTCGAGCGTCGGGATCTTGCCGAGCGGGTTGATGCGGCGGATCGGGTCGCTTTCCGCCACCGTGTCGGTCTGCACGACCTCGATCCGGTCGGACAGGCCAAGGATCGCCGCAGCGATCTTCACCTTGCGGCCGTAGGGCGAGGGCGTCGCGGAGCGCAGGATCAGCATCGGTCATGTCCGGCTATGGGCGGCGCAACGCGCGCCGCCGCGGAGCCCCGCTTCTAGGCGATCCGCGGCGCCGGGAAAACAGCCTGCTGCATGAGCGCGACCCGGCGACGACGCCGTGGCGAACGACCCCGCGTCCGGAGATCGCCGGTCGCCCGCAGATCGACCGCCCGCCGATCTGCGGGGCCGCGCTGTCGCGTCAGCCGACGGAGATGTCGACCGCTTTGGGTCCTTTGCCCTTGCGATCGGGCTCGACCTCGAAGCTCACATGCTGCCCCTCGGACAGTGTGGTCAGGCCCGAGCGCGTGACCGCGGAGACATGCACGAAGATGTCCGGCCCGCCGTCGTCCGGCTTGATGAAGCCGTAGCCCTTCTCAGTATTGAAGAATTTTACTGTCCCGCTCTGCGCCATGGAGCGCCCCCCTGCAAGTCCCCCGGTCCCCCGTCATCCGCTGAGCGGCGCGGGAAGCTCCGGCAGGTCGAGACGACGCGATGCGAATGCTGGCAAGGTATTCGCCGGCTGCGAGCCGCTAGAGCTTCTATTTGGTAGCGGCATGTTCATTCGGATGGCAAGGCGAAAAAGTGGCGTGTTCCGCGCCAGGGCGCTGCATTCCTAAGCGGCGCCGATGCTCTCTACTACCACCTGTGCGCCCGGGCCCTGCGACAGCGCCCGCGCCACCTCCGGCAGTCCGGAACGAAGATCGCTCTCGAGCGTCCATGGCGGGTTTGCGATGACGAGGCCCGAGCCGGATAGAACCTTCGGGTCGAAGGGTTCGCGCACGAGAAGTTCGACGCGCAGCAGTTTGGTCGCGCCGCTCGCACGCAGGGCTTCGAGGAACGGCCGCGTTTCCGCCGGGTCCTTGATCGGGCGCCACAGAGCGTAGACGCCCGTCGGCCAGACCCGGTAGGCGCGCGAAAACGCCTCCGCCATGCGGCCGAGCTCGCCGGGCTCCTCGAACGGCGGATCGATGAGCACGAGGCCGCGGCGCTCGCGCGGCGGCAGCCAGGCGCCGAGCGCCGTCCAGCCGTCGATCTCGACGACCTTCACGCGCCTGTCGCGTCCCATGGCTTCGGACAGGGCGGCGCAATCCTTCGGATGCATCTCGCAGAGCCGCAGCCGGTCGTCGCGGCGCGCCATGCGGCGGACGATTTCCGGCGATCCCGGATAGAGCCGCGAGCCGGGATGATCCGCCGCGACGCGCGCGACGACCTCGCGCCATGGCGCCAGGATCGCCTCGGCGGCCTCTCCGAGGGCGCGGCCTTCGAGGCGGCCGACGCCGTTGCGCCATTCGCCGGTGCGCTCCGCCTGCTCGCCGCCAAGGTCGTAGATCCCGCAGCCCGCATGGGTGTCGAGATAGCTCCAGGGGGCGGGCTTGCCGTTCAGGTGGCGCGCGATCAGCGCAAGCACGACGTGCTTCAGCACGTCCGCGAAGTTCCCGGCGTGGAACGCGTGACGGTAGTTCACGGGAGCGCGGCGCGCCTCACGCGTCTTCAGCCGCTGGCGGCAGCATGACGACGAAGTCCTTGGCGCAGGGCTCGATCACCGACCAGACGCCGGTGAAGCCGGGCTCCAGCACCATGGCGTCGCCTGGACCGAGCGCCTTGGGCTCGCCGCCGTCGGGCGTGACCACGCAGCGCCCGGAGCGCAGGCGGCACCATTCCCATTCGTCATAGGCGACCCGCCAGGTCCCGGTCGTGGCTTCCCAGACGCCCGCGAACAGCCGGCCGTCGGGGGCCTCGTAATGCACATAGGTCCGGAAGGTCGGCGCGCCCTCGATCACGCGGTCGGGCGGCGGCGCGCTCTCCTCCGGCGGTTCGGCCACGGCCCCCAACAGATGCAGCCGCATGGCGGCGTCGGGAGCGTCGGTCATCGTCCGTCTCCGCCAGAGGCCGGCATCACCACTGCGTCGGCCCGGCAGGCGCGCCGGTCGACCTCCGCACAGGGCCTGAATCGGAGATCCTTGGTCATGCAGATGCGCACTTCATTGAGCAGACGACCCTGGCACTGAACGGCGATCATCGAGGGGCGGAGAGAGGGGTTGGCGGCGATGAAGGCCTCTTCCACTGCGGCCGGCGAGGTCTCGATCCGCGCGTCGCCCGCCGCGAAGGCGTCGGGAAGCCGAACGCGCCCCGCAGCCGCCCGGACCTGCCTGAAATATGAGCTCGGATCGAGCCCCGTACAGGTCCCATGCCGTCGCCATTCGTGCCGGACAAGGCCGGGGCTCGGCATCAGGTCCAGAACGCCGTCGATCTGCGCGCGCGTCGGGCTCCGGCCCGTGACGGCGCAGTCGCTCGGAAAGCCCCGCTCATATTGCGGCCATAGCCCATGGACCACGAAGCCGCGGCGCTGCTGCGTTCCGCATTGCGCGGGATCCGCGCGCGAGCCCTTCGTCGCGCAATAGGTCGGCGACCAGGAGAGCGACAGGACGTAGAAGTCGAAATCGCCGGAGCGACCGGATTGCGCCTGCGCCGGCCCTGAGCCCAGAACCGCAGCGGCCGCAAGGGCCGCCGCCAGAAACCTCACGGGCGGGCCATCTTGCATTCGGGCGCGAAGGCGTAGTTGCGATCGAGCCCGGTCACGCACCAGTCGACGCCGGCGCCGAGGGAGAGCCACTGCTGCCCTTCGGCCACCAGCCAGAACACTTGGCGGCGCACGCCGTCATTCGTGACGGCCTCGGCCGAACAGAACCGCCGCGGGATGAACTCAGCGCCCCAGCTGCGATAGCCGAGCTCGGCGGGCCGCGCGAAGTCCGACAGCGCCAGTCCCGAATGCCAGTACATGCGCTCGCGCTTGGCGAAGGCGTCGCGGATCTGATGATGGACGCGCGGATCGGCGCAGGAGGGCAGGCGGCCGGTGAAGCCGCGGTACAACGAGGCGTGCGCGGTGTTGCCTCCGGCGCTGGCGCCGGAGCTGTAATCCGCCGCCGAGGCGGCGCCGGTCCCCGCGAAGCAGAGCAGCGCCCCCGCCGCAGCCGCAATCAACGCGTTTCTCATCACCGAAACCCTCTGGCCGACGCTGTCGACCATCGTTCGGGCGGCGTCGCAAATCAAGCGGAGCGGCGGGCGGGACTTGGGATCGCGGCCGCGACCGCTACCTTCCGGCGCCCGGTCGTAACAAGGGCGTAACAGCATGGAAAAGTTCGAGACCGCTCGGGACGCGGCGCTGGCGCTCCGGCCGGACCGGCCGCTCTACGCCTTCCGGCCTTCGGTTCTGACGGCGGACGCCGCCGCGTTCCTCTCCGGCTTTCGCGGCCTCACCGCCTATGCGGTGAAGACCAATGGCGAGGACTTCGTGCTCGACGCTCTTGCCCGCGCGGGCGTCTCGGCGTTCGACGTCGCGAGCCCGGCGGAGTTCGCGGCGGCGCGCAAGGCGTCCGACACGGCCCGGCTGCTCTACATGCATCCCGTGAAGGCGCAGTCCGACGTGAGGCTCGCTCTCGAGACCTACGGGATCAGGTCAATCGCGGTCGACCATGAGGACGAGATCGCCAAGATTCTCCGCGTCGTGCGCGCCCAGGACATCGCGCCGGGCGACCTCACGCTGTTCGTCCGCCTCGCCACAAAGGGGCACGCCGCCTACGAGCTGTCGAAGAAGTTCGGCGCCGCCCCGGCGCACGCCGTCGAGCTGCTGCGGCGGATCGACGGGATCGGCTTCCGCGCGGGGCTGACATTCCATGTCGGCAGCCAGGTCGAGGATCTGGCGACCTACGATCGGGCCGTGGCGAGCGCCGCCTGGGTGCGGGGCCGCGCCGGCGTGAAGCTGGCGGAGCTCGACATCGGCGGAGGCTTCCCCGCGCCCTACGGCCATGATCCGAAACGGCCCGCGCCGGCGGCCCCGGAGGTCGGCGCGCTGCTCGCGCGCGTCCAGCGCGAGATCGACGAGTGGGGCCTTGGCGACCTCCCGCTGGTCGCGGAGCCCGGCCGCGTCATCGTCGCGCGCTGCCTGTCGGTCGTGGTGCGGGTGCTGCTGAAGAAAGGCCAGCGGCTCTACATCAATGACGGCATCTGGAGCTCGCTGTCGGATTCCTGGACCGGCAAGATCATGCTGCCGGCGCAACTCATACCTGATCCGGCGCGCGCGCGGCCGAAGCGCGCCTCAGCGGCGAGGCTCGCGCCATTCCGCGTGTGCGGCGCGACCTGCGATTCGGTCGACATTCTGTCCAGGCCGTTCTGGCTGCCGGACACCGTCGGGACCGGAGACTGGATCGAGATCGGCCACATCGGAGCCTACAGCCTCGCCCTCAGGACCCACTTCAACGGCTTCTATCCGAACGACTTCGTCGAGGTCGCCGCGCCGTTCGAGACGTCCGAAGGCCTGGAAGGAGTCGCCAATGTCGAGCCGCGCGCCGCGATGGCGTGAGGCTCAGCGCTCGCCCCGGAACACGATGGGGAAATTCTCCGGCTTGCCGGCGCCGTCGCACTCCTCCTTGGCGCGGTATTCGATCATCCGGAAGGCGGCGCCGACCCACTCCCAGGTCCCGACCGTCCCGCAATCGCCCGCGGCGCGCCCCTTGTCGAAGGCCGTGAGCTGCTTCTTGTCCGGATCGTAGGCGACGTTCGACAGCGTATCGACGCCGGTCCAACCGATCGACTCCACGAAGGAGGCGAACAGCAGGGGATCGAACCGATTGGCCGCGCGTGACGGATCTTCGGTGAACAGCGCGTATTCCACGTTGTAGGCGCCGGAGGCGCAGACAATCGCCCACAGCGTGCGCTCCCCGCCGAGATCAGCAGCGAAGGATTCCTCGGCCAGGAAGGACGGGTTTTCCTCTGCGGTGTCCCAGACCGGGCAGTCACGCTCCGCCACGGCTTGCCTGAGAGGCGCAGGCACGGCGTCGCGAGGGACATCCCTGAGGCGGCCGGACAGCGCCGCCGCGCTTGTGCCGCCGATCAGCGCCGAAAGCGCGTCCGGCCGCTCGGCGCGGCCCTGCCGGCTATCCATCTCGGCGGCGGCCGGCCCGAAGCCGGCGAGCGACAGCTCGACCGAGACCGGATCGCCGCCTTCGCCGGAGACGGTGGCGCTGAGCGCCTTGCCGCGTCGCAGGAAGGGCAGCAGCCGCCGCGTCGCGCCATCAGACAGGCGGAGATCCGTTGCGCCGGGCGCCTCTCCCGGCACCGTAGAGAGGTCCGATCCTGATGCGATCCGAACCGGCGGCCCGCCATCGATGGCGAGCGCGAGCCTCGGCCGCGGCGGGGCGCGCAGCGCGCCGATAAGGGTCAGCGCGAGGCGCGGCGGCGCGTCCTTCGCCGGTTCGCGCGAGACGGTTAGCCGCACGCTCTGCGCTCCGGAGGCCGGAGCCTCTGTGACGGCGCGGCAGTTCGGCCCGCTCTTCGCGTCGGCGCATGCGGCGGTCCACGCCTCGAATCTCTGCTCGGAGCCCCAGGCGGATCCTGTCACAAGAACCGCGAGCAGGAGGATGGGCAGTCGCATGATCATGCCTTTCGGCTGCAGGAGACGCGGGGAATCCGCGATCGTCACCGGCCCGGAAAGGCCGCTCTCCTTCACGAAGACGTTATAGAGCCGGCTGCGCCGGCCCCGGAAAAGTCGCAACCCGAAGCCTTCGGGCGCAGTTCAGCTACGGGCGGACTGTGGGCGCGGCGACGCGCCGCATCAAAGGAGAAGAACAAATGAAGAAGGCTATCACCCTAGCGTTCGCCGCTACCTTCGGGTTCGCGAGCTTCGCCGAAGCCGCTCCCCGTACGCCGAGCAAGGATGCTGCGCCTACCCCTTCGCTCGATCAGGTGCGGGAGGACGCGATGGCGCGGCTTCGCGCCGGCGACATTCAGCAGGTGCGCGACAGGCATGGGCATCGCGGCGGCCACCGCAGCGGCCGCGGCGGGAGAGGCTGGCATGGCGGCGGACATCATGGCGGTCATCGCCGCCACTGGAACCGCGGCTGGAATGGCGGCACCAACTATGGCTATCGGCGCCATCGTGGTCACCGGTACTACGGCGGTCGCCGCTACTATTACGGTCACCGCCACCGGCATCACGGCTACTGGGGCGCGGGAATCGCAGGCCTTGCTCTAGGCGCTGCGATCGCGAGCTCCGCGCGGCCGCGCTACCGCACCAAGTCCTGGTGTGCGAGCCGCTATCGCACCTACAACTGGCGCACAGGGACGTTCATTGGACGCGGCGGCCGTCACTATCGCTGCCCGTGAGCTTCAGGGCCCGCCTCGCCGAGGCGGGCCCGTTCCTTCGCTGGAACCTCGCCGGGTGAGCAGCGTTTAGCGTGCGAACGAAACAAGAACTGAGGCGAGAATGACCGATCACAGCACCCCGGAAAGCCGCACCGACGCGCGGCGCGCCGCCGACCCCGACGCGCCGAAGCCGGGTACGAGCGCAGAGGCAGTCGACGTTAATCCCAAAACAGCGCCCGATCCGGCCAGCAACGCCGAGAAGGACCCGGCTGATTGGGTGTCAGGCGACGAGCCGATGACCGGCGCCCAGGCCTCCTATTTGAAGACCCTGTCGGAAGAGACCGGGGCAGCGGCCTTCAAGCCCGACCTCACCAAGGCCGAGGCTTCGATGCTGATCGACGAACTGAAGACGGCGCGAAACGAGAAGCGCTGAGTTTTCAGCGCGCGCGAGCTGAGGTGATCTTGGCTGTCCGCTCATCCTGGCAAGGTTCCGGGCGCCAGCCGTCCGCTCCGGCTGAGCCGATCGCAAAATCTGACGCCGGGCGCGATCCGCTGCCGCCTGCTGCCCATGAGCAAGGCGGGATCGTCTTCCAGTATGCGACCGGTCTATAATTCGCGCCCACGGGTTGCGCGAAACGGCATGGCGAACACGAAGATCATCCCGGTCATCTTGTGCGGTGGGTCCGGGACGAGGCTGTGGCCGGCGTCGCGCGCGAGCTACCCGAAGCAATTTCTGCCGCTGGCGGGCGAGAACACGCTGTTGCAGGACGCGGCCTTGCGCGTCGCGGACGTCGACCGCTTTCAAGCGCCGATCGTGGTGGCCAATCACGAGCACCGTTTCATCGCCGCCGAGCAGTTGGAGCAGATCGGCGTCGGGGCCGTGCTCGCGCTCGAGCCGGTGCGGCGCGACTCGGCGGCGGCCATCGGAGCCGCTGCCCGGATCGCCCTGGACCGCGATCCGGACGCCGTGATCCTCGTGCTCGCCTCAGATCACGTCATGACGGATCCGGCGGGGTTTCTGGCCGCCATCGATCGCGGTCTGCCGGCGGCGTGCGCGGGCAGGATCGTGACGTTCGGCGTCAGGCCGAGCAGACCGACCTCCAAATACGGATACATCCGCGCTGGTGCGGCGCTTACAGGCGCAGACGGCGTGATGGAGGTCGCCGCGTTCGTGGAGAAGCCCGAACCGGCGCGCGCGGAGAAGCTGGTTTCCGAAGGCTGCGTCTGGAATTCCGGGAATTTTCTCGCCCGCGCCGAAACGCTCTTGTCGGAGCTCGCGCGACTGGCCCCCGGCATCGCCGGCCCTGCGGCGGCGTCGGTGGAGCGCGCCACCCGCGACCTTGATTTCCTGAGGCTGGATCCCGACAGCTTCGCCGCCGCCGAGGCGAGCTCGATCGACTATGCGGTGATGGAGCGAACTCCGCTGGCGGCGGTCGCGCCAGCGGAGTTCGGCTGGTCGGACGTCGGCGGCTGGTCGGCGCTGTGGGACGTCGCGGAGCGCGACGCCGCCGGCAACGCGCTGATCGGCCCGAGCGTCGCCGCCGACAGTCGAAACTGCTACGTGCGCTCCGAAAAGCATTTCACCGCGGTGGTAGGCGTCGATGATCTGGTGGTGGTTTCGACCGGCGACGCTGTGCTGGTCACCACGCGTGGGCGGTCCGACGAGGTGAAAGACCTCGTCGCCCGGCTCGCTGCGGAAGGCGAGGGAACCGCGACGCAGGCGGCGTTCATGCACCGGCCGTGGGGCTCCTATCAGATCATCGATCACGGCGGCCGCTTCCAGGTGAAGCGCATCACCGTGAAGCCCGGCCGCAAGCTGTCCCTGCAGAGCCACGCCCACCGCGCCGAGCATTGGATCGTGGTGCGGGGGACGGCGCGCGTGACGATCGACGACGAGGACCGTCTCATCGGCGAGAACGAGTCGGTCTACATCCCGCTCGGCGCGCGCCACCGCCTGGAGAACCCGGGCGAGGAGCCGCTCGACCTGATCGAGGTTCAGTCGGGCGCCTATCTCGGCGAAGACGACATCGTCCGCTACGAGGACGACTACCGCCGGATCTGAGGCCTCAGAGGCCGAGTTCGCTCAGCGACGGATGATCATCCGGCCGGCGGCCGAGCGGCCAGTGGTATTTGCGGTCGGCTTCTGCGATCGGCAGATCGTTGATGCTGGCGATCCGCCGCCGCATCAGACCCGCGTCGTCGAACTCCCAGTTCTCGTTGCCGTAGCTGCGGAACCAGCTGCCACTGTCGTCGCGCCATTCATAGGCGAACCGGACCGCGATCCGGTTCTCATGCCAGGCCCAGACCTCCTTGATCAGCCGGTAATCGAGCTCGCACGCCCATTTGCGGGTCAGGAAGGCTTCGATGGCGTCGCGGCCCTGAAGGAACTCCGCCCGGTTCCGCCAGACGCTGTCGACCGTATAGGCCTGCGCGACGCGGTGCGGATCACGGGTGTTCCAGGCGTCCTCAGCCATCCGGGCCTTCTGGGCGGCGGTCTCGGTGGTGAACGGCGGGAAGGGCGGACGGCTCATCGACGACGGTCCTCGCGGCTGTCTTCAGTCGGCGCAGCTTTCAGCAAAACCGGCCGGAGTCCAGCGGCGGGAGCGCACGCACGCGCCGAGGGCGCCCACGCGGCGAAGGCCGTTGCGCGGCCGAGCGGAAAAGTCCAAGTCGGCCGCCATGCAACCTCCCGAGAGCGACGCGCCTTGCGCGCGCCGCGTCCCTCGACTGTCGCTCGGCGCTGCGCCGCGGCCGCTCCACTGGGCCGTGCTGCTCGCGCTTTCGGCGCTGTTCGTTGCGGCGCTCGAACTCCTGCGCCTGCCGGCGGCGCTGCTGATCGGGCCGATGGCGGCGGCGATCCTGGTGGCGCTGGGCGAGGGCGAACCGCGCGTGCCGCGGCCTGCCTTCTTCGCCGCCCAGGGCGTGATCGGCTGCATGATCGCGAGCAGCATTCCGCTCGCCATCCTCGGCGAGATCGCGCGCGACTGGCCGCTGATGCTGGCGAGCGTGGCGTTCGTGGTGGTCGCGAGCAACGCTCTCGGGTTCGCGCTGGCGCGGCTCGGTCTGCTTCCGGGAACGACCGCCGTCTGGGGTTCGTCGCCGGGCGCGGCTTCGGCCATGACGCTGATGTCGGAGAGCTACGGCGCCGATATCCGCCTCGTCGCCTTCATGCAGTACACCCGCGTCGTCCTGGTGGTGCTCGCCGCCTCGCTCGTCGCCCGCATCTGGCTCACGCCCAATGGCGCTACGGCGGATGTGACGTGGTTCCCGCCTACGCGATGGCTGCCCCTGGTCGAAACGGCCGCGATCGCGGTCGCTGGCGCATGGGCAGGAAGGGCATTGCGCATCCCGGCCGGGCCGCTGCTGGCGCCGCTCGTCGTGGCGCTGATCCTGCACGGCGCGGGCGCCGTCGAGCTCGAACTGCCGCCCTGGCTGCTGGCGCTGAGCTACGCCATGGTGGGCTGGAGCATCGGGCTGCGCTTCACGCGCCCGATCATCGGCCACGCCGTCCGCGCTCTGCCGCAGGTGCTCGCGTCGATCCTGGCGCTGATGGCGGTGTGCGGCGGCTTCGCGGCCTGCCTCACGATCTTCGCCGGGATCGACCCGCTGACCGCCTACCTGGCGACCAGCCCGGGCGGCGCGGACTCCGTCGCCATCATCGCGGCTTCCAGCACGGTCGACCTGCCTTTCGTGATGGCGCTGCAGACGGCGCGGCTGCTGGTGGTGATCGCGACCGGCCCGGCCATCGCCCGCTTCGTCGCTCGCCACGCGGCGCGACGCTAGGCGAGTCCGCCGGCGCGCTTGATGAACGCGACCACCGGCTCGACGCCGATCCCGTTGCGGACGCTCGCGAACACATAGGGCCGGTCTTTGCGCATGCGGATCGTGTCGGCCTCCATCACCGAGAGGTCGGCGCCGACCATCGGAGCGAGGTCGGTCTTGTTGACGACCAGCATGTCCGACCGGGTGATGCCGGGGCCGCCCTTGCGCGGGATCTTCTCGCCGCCCGCCACGTCGATGACGTAGATCGTGATGTCCGCGAGCTCGGGCGAGAAGGTCGCCGCGAGGTTGTCGCCGCCGGACTCGATCAGGATCAGGTCGAGGGCCGGGAACTTGCGGGTCATCTCCGAGATCGCCGCGAGGTTGATCGAGGCGTCCTCGCGGATCGCAGTGTGCGGGCAGCCGCCCGTCTCCACGCCCATGATGCGCTCCTCCGGCAGCGCGCCGGTCGCGGTGAGGATGCGGGCGTCCTCCTTGGTGTAGATGTCGTTGGTGATCGCGCAGATCTCGTAGGGGCCGTGGAAGGCGCGGCAGAGCGCCTCAAGCAGCGCGGTCTTGCCGGAGCCGACCGGTCCGCCGACGCCGACCCTCAGAGGTCCGTTCGAAGAGCTCATGAGCGAAAAAGCCTTGTGTACTGGGTCTCGTGGCGGGCGGAGCCGAGATCGAGCCTGAAGGTGGACGACGCAAGATCGTCGAGGGTGAGGCCGGCGCCCTCGGCCGCGAGGCGCCGGGCGAGCGGCGTGAGCCGCGCCACGATGGCCGCGCCCGCCGTCTGGCCGATGGGGGCGAGGCGGACCCCGGCCGAGACGAGCGCCTGCGTCAGCGCGGCGAGATAGGCTGCGGCGGCGGTCTCGCCCGCGATCCCGTGGGCCGCAGACGCGGCCCCGACGGCGACCGGATAGGCGATCTCGCCGGACAGCTCGGAAGCGATCGTCCAGAGCGCGTCGTTCGGCCAGGCGGCCAGAACGGCGTCCAGGAAGCTGCGGCCCTGCTGCGCGGTCTCGAGATGAAGCTCCCGCGTGGGCGCGAAGGCGAGCGCGAGCTCGTTGGCTTCCTTCAGCGCCGTCAGGTCGCCCGCCGCCGCGGAGCGATGCGCCGCCTGGAGCAGGATCGCGTCGTTGCGGCCAAGCCCGAGCGCCAGCGCCTCCTCGAGCCAGACCTCCAGCGACGCCGGGTCCGTGACGTCGCCATCCTCGACCGCCTGCTCGAGCCCGTGGCTGTAGGCGTAGCCGCCGACCGGAAAGGCGGGCGACAGCCAGACGAGCAGCGCCAGCAGCGGGTCAGTCATGCCCGTGATAGGCGCCGTGTTCAGGCCGGAACGGGCGCTTCACCGGCTTGGCCGCGCCGCCGAGGCCGCGGACCATCTCGACCAGCACGTGGTCGGGGGCGACATAGATCGCCTCTTCGGTCACCTCGGCCGGCGTGTGGCGGTTGCCGAGATGCCAGGCGATCTTGGCGAGCCGCAGCGGGGTCGCGGCGGTGATCTCGACCAGCTCCTCCTGCGCCGCGCGCACCAGCACCAGCCGTCCGTCCTCAAGCTCAAGCGCGTCGCCGTCGTTGAGATTCGCGGGGCGGGCCAGGTCGAGCAGGAAGGCGAGGCCGCCATCCGTCGTCATGGCGAGCCGCCGCCGCCCGCGCGCCTCGTGGTCGAGGGTGATGGAGTCCGTGACTGCGCCAGGCTTCACGGCGGGTCGGCGGATGACGGAGACGGCGCGGGTCATGATTGGCGGAAGCGATCTGCGTGCTTCGAGACGCTTCGGCTGACGCCGAAGCTCCTCAGCATGAGGAACGTGGAGGACGGCGAAAGCAACGCCGCCGTCGTCCTCCGGCTTGACCGGAGGACCCATCGTCAGCGTCGAGCCCTACGCCGGACATGGATGGTCCGGTCAAGCCGGACCATGACGAACTCGAGGGCTCAAAACAGAAAATACCGCTGCGCCATCGGCAGTTTCTCGGCCGGCTCGCAGACCAGCAACTCGCCGTCGGCGCGGACGTCGTAGGTCTCGGGGTCGATCTCGATGACGGGCGTGGCGTCGTTCAGGATCATGACCTTCTTGCCGATGCCGCCGCGCACGTTCTCGACCGCGACCATCGGCTTGCGGCCAGAAATCTTCGACGGAAGATCGTCCTCCAGCGCGGCCCGGGCGACGAAGGTCAGCGAGTTCGCGAGCGGCGCCGGACCGAAGGCGCCGAACATCGGCCGGTAATGCGCCGGCTGCGGCGTGGGGATCGAGGCGTTCGGGTCGCCCATGATCGCGCAGGCGATCACGCCGCCCTTTATCACGAGGTCCGGCTTCACGCCGAAGAAGGCCGGCGTCCAGACTACGAGGTCGGCGAGCTTGCCGGCCTCGACCGAGCCGACATGCTTCGACACGCCATGCGCGATCGCTGGGTTGATCGTGTACTTCGCCACATAGCGGCGGGCGCGCAGATTGTCGTTGTTCCCGGTCTCGCCCGGCAGGGCGCCGCGCTGGCGCTTCATCTTGTCGGCCGTCTGCCAGGTGCGGATGATCACCTCGCCGACGCGGCCCATCGCCTGGCTGTCGGACGACATCATCGAGAGCGCGCCGAGGTCGTGCAGGATGTCCTCGGCGGCGATCGTCTCGCGGCGGATGCGGCTCTCGGCGAAGGCCAGATCTTCGGGGATCGACGGGTCGAGGTGGTGGCACACCATCAGCATGTCGAGATGCTCGTCGATGGTGTTGCGGGTGTAGGGCCGCGTCGGGTTGGTGCTCGAGGGGAGCACGTTCGCGAGCCCCGCGACCTTCATGATGTCCGGCGCGTGGCCGCCGCCGGCGCCCTCGGTGTGGAAGGCGTGGATGGTGCGGCCCTTGAACGCCGCGATCGTGCTCTCGACGAAGCCGCTCTCGTTCAGCGTGTCGGTGTGGATCATCACCTGCACGTCCATTGCGTCCGCCACCGAGAGGCAGCAGTCGATCGCGGCCGGCGTCGTGCCCCAGTCCTCGTGGAGCTTCAGCGCGCAGGCGCCGCCGCGCACCATCTCCTCGAGGCCGGCGGGCAGCGAGGCGTTGCCTTTGCCGGCGAAGCCGAGATTCATCGGGAAGGCGTCGGCCGCCTCGATCATGCGCGCGAGGTGCCACGGGCCCGGCGTGCAGGTGGTGGCGTTGGTGCCGGTGGCCGGCCCCGTGCCGCCGCCGAGCATCGAGGTGATCCCCGAGGCCAGCGCCTCCTCGATCTGCTGCGGGCAGATGAAATGGATGTGGCTGTCGAAGCCGCCGGCGGTGATGATCTTGCCCTCGCCGGCGATCACCTCCGTGCCCGGCCCGACCACGATGTCGACGCCCGGCTGCACGTCCGGATTGCCGGCCTTGCCGACCTTGTGGATGCGTCCGTTCAATATGCCGATGTCGGCCTTGATGATCCCGGCGTGGTCGAGGATGACCGCGTTGGTGATCACGGTGTCGACCGCGCCCTGCGCCCGCGTGACCTGGCTCTGGCCCATGCCGTCGCGGATCGTCTTGCCGCCGCCGAACTTCACCTCCTCGCCATAGGTGGTGAAGTCGCGCTCGACCTCGATGACGAGCGAGGTGTCAGCAAGGCGAATCCTGTCGCCGGTCGTCGGGCCGAACATGTCGGCATAGGCGGAACGGGAGATCCTCGCAGGCATCAGAGCGGCCCCATCACGTCCTGGCGGAAGCCGTACACCTGTCGCGCGCCCGAGAAAGGCACCAGCGTCACGGTCCGCGTCTGGCCGGGCTCGAAGCGCACGGCGGTGCCGGAGGCGATGTCGAGGCGCATGCCGCGCGCGGCGGCGCGGTCGAACTCCAGCGCCGGGTTGGTCTCGGCGAAGTGGTAGTGGCTGCCGACCTGGATCGGCCGGTCGCCGGTGTTGGCGACCGTCATCGTGATGGTCTCGGCGCCGGCGTTCAGCTCGATCTCGCCCGGCGCGGGGAGCACCTCGCCCGCGCTGAGCTCCGATGCCTCGCCCCGGATCGGATGATGCACGGTCACGAGCTTGGTGCCGTCCGGGAAGGTCGCCTCGACCTGGATGTCGTGGATCATCTCCGCCACGCCGTCCATGCACTGGTCGGCGGTGACGACATGCGCCCCGGCCTCCATCAGCTCCGCGACGGTGCGGCCGTCGCGCGCGCCTTCGACCACGAAGTCGGTGATCAGCGCGATCGCCTCGGGATGATTGAGCTGCACCCCGCGGGCGAGGCGGTTGCGGGCCACGATCGCCGCCATGGCGACCAGCAGCTTGTCCTTTTCGCGGGGAGTGAGATTCACCGGATCCTCTCAGCAAGACCAGAAACGGGGCAGGGGGCGGCCCATCAGCAGCGGCAGGACCGCGCGCGCGGCGTCGCGCAGGCGCTCGGCGAGACAGGCGAGGAGGCGCACGACGAGCAGCCCGTTCCAGGCGCTGGCGCCGGCTTCGACGTCGCAGCCTTCGAGGGCCCGCCGGACATTGTCGACCTTCGCCTCCGCGTCCGGCGCGACGTAGAGCAGGGTGGCGAGGCAGGCGCGGCCGCCGGCCACGGTGCGCTTCGCCATCAGATCGCGGATCTGGCCGTTCAGGCGCAGCGTCTCGGCGAAGATCAGCCTGCCGCCGCGGCGGACGCGCCAGCGGTCCTCGAGATCGCCGTCCTGCACGGTTTCCCCGCGGGCGGCGCGACCGAACATCAGCGCCTCCCAGGCGAGCAGCCGCCCGTCGGGAGCGACCTCGGCGTCGAGGCGGCGGGCGAGCCGCGCGCGGTCGAACAGGATCGTCTCCTGCGGCAGCCAGGCGAGCGCGCCGCCGGCCTCCACCGCAAGCCGCGTCGCGACCTCCGTGGTCGCGCCGTCGGAGCGATAGATGCGTTCGGCGCCGGGCGTCGAGAGCGTCAGCGCCGCGTGCGGCCCCACCTCCGCCTCGACGCTCATGCGGTCGCCGCAGGCGAGCCCGCCGGCGACGTTCAGCATCGCTCCGTCGAGGCCATGCTGGCCGCGCGGAAACCTGAGCCGGGACGCGCCGCTCTCCGCCACCCTGACGGCGCGCGACACGCCGCGCGAGGCCTCGACGCGAAGTACGATCGCGCCTTCGGAGCGCTGGCGGCGGCGATCCCCCGCATGTGCGCCGGGGCGCGGACGGGTCGTATCGGAGGAGGCCTGCGCCGTGGCGAATTCCTCAGAACGCAAGCCGCTGCCGTACATCGTCCCCCTGCAGCGCCTTGGCGTCGCCGCTCTCGATCACCTCGCCGCGCTCCATGACGATGAAGCGGTCGGCGAGTTCCTGCGCGAAATCGAAATACTGCTCGACCAGCACGATGGCCATCTGCCCCGTGCCGCGCAAGAACCGGATGGCGCGCCCGATGTCCTTGATGATCGACGGCTGGATGCCCTCCGTCGGTTCGTCGAGCACCAGAAGCTTCGGGCGCATGACGAGGGCGCGGCCGATCGCGAGCTGCTGCTGTTGCCCGCCCGAAAGGTCGCCGCCGCGCCGGTGCAGCATCGACTTGAGCACCGGGAACAGCTCGAAAACCTCGTCAGGAATCGTGCGCTGTCCGCGCTTGAGCGGCGCGAACCCGGTCTCGAGGTTCTCGCGCACCGTCAGCAGGGGAAAAATCTCGCGGCCCTGCGGCACATAGCCGACGCCGAGGCTCGCGCGCTCATACGGCCTGAGATGCGCGATGGGTTTGCCGTCGAAGGAGATGCGGCCGCCCGAGATCGGCCGCTGCCCGGTGATGGCGCGCAGCAGCGAGCTCTTGCCGACCCCATTGCGGCCGAGGACGCAGGTGACTTCCCCGACCTTCGCTGTCAGCGACACCCCCTTCAGCGCGCGCGACGAGCCGTAGTGCAGCGAGATGTCCTCGACGGTCAGCATGGCGCGCCGCTCGCGCTTCCCGAACAAAGCGCGACGGCCTCGTCCCTTCTCCCGCTTGCGGGAGAAGGTGAGGATGAGGGGGCTTCAGCCGGCCGCCTTCCGAGCCACAGGCCCTCACCCTTACCCTCTGCCGCTTGCGGGAGAGGGGGACATCCACGTCGCGCCATCATCCTCATCGCCCGAGATACACCTCGATCACCCGCTCGTTCGAGGACACCGCGTCGAGCGAGCCCTCCGCCAGCACCGAGCCTTCATGCAGGCAGGTCACCTTCACCCCGAGGTCGCGCACGAAGGTCATGTCGTGCTCCACCACCACGACGGAGCGGGTCTTGGCGATCTCGCGCAGGAGGTCGGCGGTGTCGGCGGTCTCCTGGTCGGTCATCCCGGCGGCCGGCTCGTCCACCAGCAGAAGCTTCGGCTCCTGCGCGAGCAGCATGCCGATCTCGAGCCACTGCTTCTGGCCGTGGCTGAGCTCGCCCGCGAGGCGATGGCGGTGGCCCGTGAGGCGCACGCGCTCGAGCAGCGCGTCGATCCGTTCCTTCTCCTCCCGCGTGCGGCGGGAGAACAGAACCGGGAAGGGGCGCCGGTCGGTCTTCAGCGCGAGCAGGATGTTGTCCTCCACCGTGTGCATCTCGAACACGGTCGGCGTCTGAAATTTGCGGCCGATGCCGAGCTCGGCGATCGAAGCCTCGTCGAGCCGGGTCAGATCGTGGCTCGCCTCGAACACCGCTTCGCCGGAGTTCGGCCGGGTCTTGCCGGTGATCACGTCCATCATCGTGGTCTTGCCCGCGCCGTTCGGGCCGATGATCGCGCGCATCTCGGCGTGGTCGATCGAGAGCGACAGGGCGTTCAGGGCGCGGAAGCCGTCGAACGTGACGGAGACGTTGTTGAGGTAGAGCAGGGCGTTGGTGGTGCGGCCGCCGATCACCATTCGCTCACTCCGCCGGGCTCTTGGCTGTCGCGACGACGCTCTGCGCGGCCGGCAGCTCGCTCTTGCGGCGGATGCCGAGGATGTCCGTCGCGGCGCCCACCACCCCCTTCGGGATCAGCAGCGTGGTGGCAACGAACAACCCGCCGAGCGCGAACAGCCACAGATCCGGCAGCACACCGGTGAACCAGGTCTTGCCAGCGTTGACTAGGAAGGCTCCGAGCGCCGCGCCGACCAGCGTGCCGCGGCCGCCGACGGCGACCCAGATCACCGCCTCGATCGAGTTCGCCGGCGCGAACTCGGACGGGTTGATGATGCCGACCTGCGGCACGTAGAGCGCGCCCGCGACGCCCGCGAGCATGGCTGACAGCGTGAACACCGCGAGTTTGTAGTTCTCGACCCGGTAGCCGATGAATCGCGTGCGGCTCTCCGCGTCGCGCACCGCGACCACCACCTTGCCGAGCTTCGACGTCACCACCCAGCGGCAGAGCAGGTAGGACAGCGCGAGCGCGACCGCGGTGGCGGCGAACAGCGCGGCGCGCGTCTCCGGCGCCTGGACCGAGAAGCCGAGGATCTCCTTGAAGTCGGTGAGGCCGTTGTTGCCGCCGAACCCCATGTCGTTGCGGAAGAAGGCGAGCATCAGCGCGAAGGTCATGGCCTGCGTGATGATCGAGAGGTAGACGCCGGTGACGCGCGAGCGGAAGGCGAGCCAGCCGAAGCAGAAGGCGAGCGCGCCCGGAACCAGGGTCGCCATCGCCGCCGCGAACCAGAACTGGTCGAAGCCCAGCCAGAACCAGGGCAGCTCCTGCCAGTTCAGGAACACCATGAAGTCCGGCAGAACCGGATTTCCGTAGACGCCGCGCGATCCGATCTGACGCATCAGATACATGCCCATCGCGTAGCCGCCGAGCGCAAAGAACGCGCCGTGGCCGAGCGAGAGAATGCCGCAATAGCCCCACACCAGGTCGAGCGCGAGCGCCAGCATCGCGAAGGCCAGATACTTGCCGAGCAGCGGCACGAGGTAGTCGGAGACATGCAGGGCCGAGTCGGGCGGCAGCAAAAGGTTCGAGGCCGGGATCAGCGCCGCCATCGCGAGCACGACCGTGAGGAAGATCAGCCCGGCCGCGTCCAGGAAGCGGTAGCGGCTCATGGGCGGCTCCTGGAAAGAGCGCGACGCCGACCGTCCACCCTCTCCCGCTTGCGGGAGAGGGTAAGGGTGAGGGGACCTGGCGCTGCGTCTTCGAAGTTCGTTCGTCCGCGCGCGTCCGCTCTCGTCCGGAGGCCGCGGGGCTGAAGGCCCTCACCCCGACCCTCTCCCGCGGGCGGGAGAGGGAGCGCCGCCGAGCTTCTCGCCCAGCTCATGCCTCCACCGCCCGGCCCTTGAGGGCGAACAGGCCCCGCGGCTTCTTCTGGATGAACAGGATGATGGCGACGAGCAGCACGATCTTGCCCAGCACCGCGCCCGCCCAGGGCTCGAGCAGCTTGTTCGCCACGCCGATCGAGAGCGCGCCGACCAGCGTGCCCCACAGATTGCCGACGCCGCCGAACACCACGACCAGGAAGCTGTCGATGATGTAGCCCTGGCCGAGGTTCGGGCTGACATTGTCGATCTGGCTGAGCGCCACGCCCGCGACGCCGGCCACTCCCGAGCCGAGCCCAAAGGTGAGCGCGTCGATCCGCGCCGTGCGAATGCCCATCGAGCCCGCCATGCGGCGGTTCTGGGTGACGGCGCGCACCTGCAGGCCGAGGCTGGTGCGCCGCAGGAGGAGCTGCAGTCCGGCGAACACCAGCAGCGCGAACAGCACGATCGCGATCCGGTTGAGCGTCAGCGAGACGCCAAGAATCTCGATCGAGCCCTGCAGCCATTCCGGCGTCTGCACCTCGCGATTGCTCGGGCCGAACAGGGTGCGGACAGCCTGCTGGAGGATCAGGCTGACGCCCCAGGTGGCGAGCAGCGTCTCGAGCGGGCGGCCGTAGAGGAAGCGGATGATGGTGCGCTCGATCAGCACGCCGACCGCGCCGGCGGCCAGAAAGGCGACCGGGATGGCGGCCAGCAGCGAGGCACCGTCAAACCCCGGCGCGTGAGCGCGGATGAAGCCTTGGGTGAGAAAGGTCGCGTAGGCGCCGATCATCACCATCTCGCCATGCGCCATGTTGATCACGCCCATCACGCCGAAGGTGATGGCCAGGCCGATCGCGGCGAGCAGCAGCACCGAACCAAGCGAGACGCCGTAGACCAGATCCTGGACCAGGTTCGCGACCGACTGCCAGCGCTGGATCTTGGCGACGCCGGCCGCCGCAGCCTCCCTGACGGCTTCGGGGGAATCCGCCGGCAGCGAGTTCAGGATCGCGAGCGCGTCCTGGTCGCCGGCGGCCGTGACCGCGTCGACCGCCGCGATGCGATCCGCCTCCGGCGCGTCGGGCTTGTTCACGATGATGGCCGCGCGGGCCTGTTCGAGCGCGGCCTTCGCGCCCGCGTCGGTTTCGGCCGCGAGCGCAGCCTCGATCGCCGGCAGCGCGGCCGCCTCGCGCGAGCGAAACACGGCGCGCGCCGAGGCTGCGCGCTTCGCCGGGTCGGGCGCGCGCAGCGCGAAGGCCCCGGCGCCCGCCTCGACCGCCCGCCGGATCCGGTTGTTCACCCGCGCCGTTTTGAGCGGCTTGGTCGAAAGCTCCGCCGGCGCCGGGCCGCCGGTCCTGGCGAGCAGCAGCGCGCCGTCCGGCTGCTTGATCAGGACGGTCCTGCTTTCAGGCTCATAGGCAAGGCGGCCGGCGCCGAGCGCGGCGAGGATCTCGGCGCCGTTCGGCGGCGCCGCGGCGACCAGCGCCTGAATGGCCTTTTCGGTGTCGTCATATTTCTCGGCCGTGAAGCCGGCGAGCGCGTCGTCTACCGCGTCAGCCCGCGCCGGGGCCACCAGGCCGGCGAGCGCCAAGCCGAGCAGGAGGAGCAGCACGCCGCAGCGTCCGCTTCCGGAGGGTCGTCTCGCTCGCATGGCGTCGCCGGTCATGATGAAGGACAGCGGAGGGCGGCGGCAGGAGGAGGAGATCGCCGCCCTCCGCGAGGGCTCGCAAAATTCAGATCACGAGCCCTGACCGCCGCACTTCTTGGTCTTCGTGTTGTAGTTGCCGCATTTGAGGTTCACCCAGTCGGCCTCGAGGTCCTTCGAACCCGGCAAGAAGTCGGACCAGGCGTCGCCCGGCACCAGATCGTCGGTCTTGGAGACCACGTCGAACTGGCCGTCGTCGCGGATTTCGCCGATCAGCACGGGCTTGGTGATGTGGTGGTTCGGCAGCATCTTCGAGACGCCGCCGGTGAGGTTCGGCTGCTCGGTGCCGGGGAGCGCGTCGATCACCTTGTCAGGATCGGTCGTGCCGGCCTTCTCGACCGCCTTCACCCACATGTTGAAGCCGGTGTAATGCGCCTCCATCGGGTCGTTGGTGACGCGCTTCGGGTTCTTGGTGAAGGCGTGCCACTGGTCGATGAAGGCCTTGTTCTCGGGCGTGTCGACGCTCTCGAAGTAGTTCCAGGCTGCGAGATGGCCGACCAGCGGCGCGGTGTCGATGCCGGCTAGCTCTTCCTCGCCGACCGAGAAGGCGACCACCGGAATGTCGGTCGCCTTAACGCCCTGGTTGCCGAGCTCCTTGTAGAACGGCACGTTGGCGTCGCCGTTGATGGTCGAGACCACTGCGGTCTTCTTGCCGGCCGAGCCGAACTTCTTGATGTCGGACACGATCGTCTGCCAGTCGGAATGGCCGAACGGCGTGTAGTTGATCATGATGTCTTCGTCCTTGACGCCCTTCGCTTTGAGGTAGGCTTCAAGAATCTTGTTCGTGGTGCGTGGATAGACGTAGTCGGTGCCGGCCAGCACCCAGCGCTGCACGCCTTCTTCCTTCATCAGGTAATCGACCGCCGGGATCGCCTGCTGGTTCGGCGCCGCGCCGGTGTAGAACACGTTCCGCTCGCTCTCCTCGCCCTCATACTGGACGGGATAGAACAGGATCGAGTTCAGCTCCTTGAACACCGGCAGCACGGACTTGCGGGAGACCGACGTCCAGCAGCCGAACACGACCGCGACCTTGTCCTTGGTGATCAGCTCGCGCGCCTTCTCGGCGAACAGCGGCCAGTTGGAGGCGGGGTCGACGACCACCGCCTCGAGCTTCTTGCCGAGCAGGCCGCCCTTCTTGTTCTGCTCGTCGATGAGCATCAGCATGGCGTCCTTCAGCGTTGTCTCGCTGATCGCCATCGTGCCGGAGAGCGAGTGCAGGACGCCGACCTTGATCGTGTCATCGGCCGCCGCCGGCGCCGCCGCGCCTGTCAGAAGCGCCGCGGCCAGCGCGCCAGCTGCGGCCAGTCCCCCAAGGAAGCTTCGCATTCATCGCTCTCCGTCGATCCGTTCGCCTTACCGGCGGCGACGTCTCGCAAGCGGGATGCCAAAGGCGGAAGGCGCGGCTGCGCCGCGCGGACGCTCAAAACAGCGCCGCATTTCGGTCGAGCTCATGATCGTTTCCTGAGCAGAAACGCAATTCTGCCTCTCGAATGAGCAGCTGACGGCGCTGCGAGTGGTGGAAGCCGAGGGCGGCGACATGGCGCGCGCTTTGCTGGCTGCAGCGCGCGGCGCGGCGGCTAACATGCGGCCAGCCCGCCGCGCCGAGTCCAGGAGCAGTCGATGCGCAAAACGGTTCTCAGATCCTTCCTCGCCCTCGGGGCGGCCTTTTTCCCCGCCATCGCCGAGGCGCATGTCGGCGTCGGCGCGGCGCACGGCTTTGCGCATGGTCTCGGGCATCCGTTCAGCGGCCTCGACCACGTGCTGGCGATGACGCTGGTCGGCGTGCTTGCGGTTCAGCTTGGCGGCCGGGCGATCTGGATGGTTCCGGCGGCCTTTGTAAGCGTGATGATGGTCGGGGGAGCGCTCGGAGCCGCGGCCGTGAACATCCCGTTCGTGGAGACCGGCATCGCGCTTTCGGTCATCGTGCTCGGCGCAATGGTGGCGTTCGACGTCAAGGCGTCCGCCGCAGCTGCGGCCGCGATCGCCGGCCTGTTCGCCCTGTTCCACGGCCACGCCCATGGGGCCGAGATGCCCGCGACCGCCAGCGGCCTGATCTACGGCGCAGGCTTCGTGCTGGCGACCGTCGCGCTTCACGCCATCGGCGTCTCTCTCGGCTTTGGGCTGCATCGTCTGGCCGAGACCAAGGCGAGGTTTCTGACCCGCAGCGCCGGCGGCGTCGCCGCGCTCCTCGGCGTTCTGGTCCTCGCCGGCGCCGCCTGATCAGGCGGCGCATGTTCAAGCCGGGCTAGTCGGCAAAGGGACTTGACGCCGCCGCCTCCTAACTATACCTCGCGGTACGATACCGATCGGTATATTTCCAGGGGCGGGCCATGGCGCGGGTTCTTTTCGGATCGAGGTTCTTGCTTGGCGCCGCCATCGTTGGGCTCGCCGTCGGAGGTCTCTGCCTCCCGGCCGCGATCCCGGTCGGCGAGGCGACGGAAGCCGCCGCGGCGATCCCACCGGCGGCGACTCCGGCCGCGGTCGCCAAGGTCGAGGCGCGCGAGATCGTCTCCTGGTCGGAGTTCTCCGGTCGGCTGGAGGCGGTGGACCGGGTCGAGGTGCGTTCCCGGGTCGCCGGCCAGATAGAGACCGTCCATTTCCGCGAGGGCGCGCTGGTGCCGCAAGGCGCGCCCCTGTTCACGATCGATCCCGCGCCGTTCCAGGCGGAGGTCGATCGCGCGAGGGCCGACGTCGCGGCCGCCGAGGCGCGCGTCACGCTGGCGCGTTCGGACGTCGAGCGCGGCCAGAAGATGACGGCGCTCGCGACCATCTCGCAGCGCGATCTTGACCAGCGGCAGAGCGCGCTGCGCGAGGCGGAGGCGAGCCGGCAGGCGGCTGCCGCCGCGCTCAAGACGGCGGAGCTCAACCTCGGCTACACCGAAGTTCGCGCGCCGATCGCAGGCCGCGTCGGCAAGATCGAGATCACGCCCGGCAATCTGGTGGCGGCCGGACCCGGCGCCCCGGTGCTGACCCGGCTCGTGTCGGTCGATCCGATCTATGCCAGCTTCGACGCCGACGAGCGGGCTGTGCTGGCGGCCGTCGACACCCTTCCGAGGGACGGCGACCTGTCGGCCAAGATCGACGCGATCCCGGTCGAGATGACGACGACGACCGGCCGCGAGGCCGTTCGCGGCAAGCTTCAATATGTCGATCCTTCCGTGGATCCCGCCACAGGCTCGGTCCGCATCCGCGCGGCGTTCGCCAATCCGGACGGCCGGCTCATGCCGGGCCAGTTCGCGCGGCTCCGGATGGGTCAGGCGAAGCCCGAGCAGGCGGTGCTGGTGAGCGAGCGGGCCGTCGGCGTCGACCAGGACAAGAAGTTCGTGCTCGTGGTCGGCGCAGACGACAAGGCCGCCTACCGCGAGGTGAAGCTCGGGCCGTCCGCCGACGGGCTCAAGATCGTGCTGAGCGGGCTACAGGCCGGCGAGCGGATCGTGGTCAACGGCCTGCAGAAGATTAGGCCCGGCGCGCTTGTGGCGCCCGAACCGGCCGCAATGGACGGCTCGGCGCTGAACCAGAAGCAGGCTTCGGCGGAGTAAAGACGCCATCCCGGACGGCCGTCAGGCCGATCCGGGATCGTCACCGAACAAGGGCCCTCGGGCCCCGCATATCCTGAAGACGATCCTGGCTCTGCGCTTCGCCGCGGCCGGGACGACGGCGCGCTCAACCCTCGGGGCCGGCCATGAACATCTCGAAATTCTTCATCGACCGGCCCGTCTTCGCAGGCGTGCTGTCGACCGTCATCTTCCTCGCTGGGCTGCTGTCCGTGCGGGTGCTGCCGATCTCCGAATATCCGGACGTCGTGCCGCCGCAGATCGTGGTGCGGGCGACCTATCCGGGCGCGAGCCCAAAGGTGATCTCCGAGACCACCGCGACGCCGATCGAGGAGCAGATCAACGGCGTCGAGGGCATGCTCTACATGGCGAGCCAGGCGACGACCGACGGCATGATGACGCTGACCGTGACGTTCGCGCTCGGCACCGACCCGGACAAGGCCCAGCAGCTCGTCCAGAACCGCGTCAGCCAGGCCGAGCCGCGGCTGCCCGAGGAGGTGAGGGCGCTCGGCGTCACCACGGTGAAGTCGTCGCCCGACCTGACGCTGGTCGTGCATCTGACCTCGCCGAACGGCCGCTACGACATGACGTATCTGCGCAATTACGCGGTGCTCAACGTCAAGGACCGGCTGGCCCGCATCCCAGGCGTCGGCCAGGTCCAGCTGTTCGGCTCGGGGGACTACTCGATGCGCGTCTGGCTTGATCCGCAGAAGGTGGCGGAGAATGGGCTGTCGGCCTCCGACGTGGTCAACGAGATCCGCGCCCAGAACGTGCAGGCCGCGGCCGGCATCGTCGGCGGCTCGCCGACTCCGTCCGACGTCGACCTGCAGCTCTCGCTGAACGCGCAGGGCCGGCTGCAGAGCGAGGAGGAGTTCGGCGACATCATCGTCAAGACGGGCGCGAACGGCGAGATCGTGCGGCTGCGTGACGTCGCCCGCATCGAGATGGGCGCGGCCGACTACGCGCTGCGCTCGCTGCTCGACAACAAGTCAGCCGTCGCCGTGCCGATCTTCCAGGCCCCGGGCTCGAACGCCATCGACATCGCCGACCGCGTGCAGGCCGAAATGCGCGACATCAAGGCCAACATGCCGGACGGCGTGGACTATTCGATCGTCTACGACACCACGCAGTTCGTGCGCGCGTCGATCGAGGCGGTGATCCACACGCTGCTCGAGGCGGTGGCGCTGGTCGTGCTCGTGGTCGTGCTGTTCCTGCAGACCTGGCGGGCCTCGATCATTCCGCTCGTCGCCGTGCCGGTCTCGGTGATCGGCACCTTCGCGGTGATGCACCTGCTCGGCTTCTCGATCAACGCGCTCAGCCTGTTCGGCCTGGTGCTGGCGATCGGCATCGTGGTCGACGACGCGATCGTCGTGGTCGAGAATGTCGAGCGCAACATAGAGGAGGGCCTGCAGCCGCGCGACGCTGCGCTCAAGGCGATGCAGGAGGTCTCCGGGCCGATCATCGCGATCGCGCTCGTGCTGGTCGCGGTGTTCGTGCCGCTCGCCTTCATCAGCGGCCTGACGGGGCAGTTCTACCGCCAGTTCGCGCTGACGATCGCAATCTCGACCGTGATTTCCGCGATCAACTCGCTCACCCTGTCGCCGGCGCTGGCGGCGCTGCTGCTGAAGGGGCACGGCGCGCCCAAGGACCGGCTGACGCGCATCCTGGACTTTGCGTTCGGCTGGTTCTTCCGCGGCTTCAACCGCGCCTTCGGCTGGGGCGCGCAGACCTATAGCCGCGGCGTCACCTTCGCGATCGGCCGCAAGCTCGTGATGCTGGCGCTTTATGTGGTGCTGCTCGGCGTCACCGGGCACCTGTTCCGCATCATCCCGGGCGGCTTCGTGCCGGCTCAGGACAAGCAGTATCTCGTCGGCTTCGCGCAGCTCCCCGACGCCGCCACCCTCGATCGCACCGAGGACGTCATCCGCCGCATGGGCGACATCGCGCTCAAGCAGCCGGGCGTTCAGAGCGCCGTCGCCTTTCCGGGGCTCTCGATCAACGGCTTCACCAACTCGTCCAACGCCGGCATCGTGTTCGTCACGCTGACGCCGTTCGAGGAGCGGCGCGACCCGTCGCTCAGCGCCGGCGCGATCGCCATGAACCTGAACCGGCAATATGCCGGCATCCAGGACGCGGTGATCGCGATGTTCCCGCCGCCGCCGGTGCAGGGGCTCGGCACGATCGGCGGCTTCAAGCTCGAGATTGAAGACAAGGCCGGCCTCGGCTATGAGGCGCTCGACCAGGCCACCAAGGCGTTCCTGGCCAAGGCGCAGGCCGCGCCGGAGCTCGCCGGGCTGTTCTCGTCCTATCAGGTGAACGTGCCGCAGCTCTTCGCCGACATCGACCGCACCAAGGCGCGCCAGCTCGGCGTGCCGATCACCGAAATCTTCAACACGCTGCAGATCTATTTCGGATCGCTCTACGTCAATGACTTCAACAAGTTCGGCCGTACCTATTCGGTCCGGGTGCAGGCGGATTCGAACTATCGGGCTCGCGCCGAGGACGTCGGCTTCCTGAAGGTGCGCTCCAATTCGGGCGAGATGATCCCGCTCTCGGCGCTGATGACCGTCAGGCCGAGCGCGGGGCCGGAGCGCGCCATGCGCTACAACGGCTTCCTGTCCGCCGACATCAATGGCGGCGCGGCGCCGGGCTATTCGACCGGCCAGGCGCAGGCCGCGGTGACGAAGATCGCCGCCGAGACCCTGCCGAAGGGTTTTGCGTTCGAGTGGACCGAGCTCACCTATCAGGAGTTCATCGCCGGCAACTCCGGGCTGATCGTGTTCCCGGTCGCGATCCTGCTCGTCTTCCTGGTGCTCGCCGCCCAGTATGAGAGCCTGACTCTGCCGATCGCCATCATCCTGATCGTGCCGATGGGCATACTGGCGGCGCTCACCGGCGTCTGGCTGTCGGGGGGCGACAACAACGTCTTCACCCAGATCGGCCTGATCGTGCTGGTCGGCCTGTCGGCCAAGAACGCGATCCTTATCGTGGAGTTCGCGCGCGAGCTGGAGCTCGCCGGGCGCACGCCCGTGCAGGCGGCGGTCGAGGCGAGCCGGCTGCGGCTCCGCCCGATCCTGATGACCTCGCTCGCCTTCATCATGGGCGTGCTGCCGCTCGTCACCTCGGTCGGCGCGGGCGCGGAGATGCGCGCCGCGATGGGCGTCGCCGTGTTCGCCGGCATGATCGGCGTGACGGCCTTCGGTCTGTTCCTGACGCCGGTGTTCTACGTCGTCATCCGCATGATGGCGGGCGGCCGCAAACTCAAGGGAGCGGGCGGGCACGCGCCGCTGGCCGAAGGGCACGCGCCGGCGGCGGGCGCCGGAGCGCCGCTCTCGATCGGTTAGGGTCCCGCGAGGCGAAAGCGTCCCCACGCGCTCGCCGGGCCCTACGGTGGCGGCCGCCGACAATGGTTCGGCGGCCGCCACGCATCCCTGACTTTCTCAGCTGAATTCGTGAAGCGCCGAAGGCTGGGCCTCAGGCGACCTTGGCGTCTTGTCTGGCCATCGCCGGGAGCGCCCGCAGCGCCAGTTCGGCCACGCGCTCGAGTTCGGCGCGGCTCGCCCCGGAGGCGGCCTTGACCGCCATGCCGAGGCCGACCGACATCACGTAGCGCGCCCAGTCCGCGGGATCTTCGCCAGGCGGCAGTTCGCCCTCGGCGGCGGCCCGCTCCAGTCGCTCGCGCAGCGTGTCCTCGCTGAGCGACCGCCGGGCGATCAGCTCCTGCCGGATCGCGCCGCTGCCTTCGCCGCCGCACACGGCGCTGTTGACGCCGAGGCAGCCCGGCGGATGCATCGGGTCGGTCAGCACGTCCGCATAGCCCTTGAGCAGCTTCTCAATGGTGGAGCGCACGCTCCGCTCCGCCAGCGCCTGCGCGACGAAGCACAAGTGGTTCTGCTCGTAGCGGTCGAGCACCTTGCGGAACAGCTCCTCCTTGTTGCCATAGGTGGCGTAGAGGCTCGGCCGTGTGATGCCCATGGCGTCGGTCAGCTCGGTGAGCGAGGCGCCCTCATAGCCGTGCCGCCAGAACACCTGCAGCGCAGCGCACAGCGCCTCGTCGACATCGAATTCCTTGGGCCTGCCCATGGTCGCGGTCGTTCCGTCCGTATTCTATACCGACCGATATAGTGTCAACCGCCGCCTGCGTCGAGGCTTCGGCGGCGGCTCAGGCCGGATTGCGGTTCGACATCGCCGCGGCGATCACCTGGACGATCTCACCCTGCGCAAACGGCTTGGCGAGCTTCGGGAGCGTGATGTCCATGTTCTCGGACAGCTCCGCATAGCCGGAGGTGAGGATGATCGGCAGATCCGGTCGCTCGACCCGGATTGCGCGCGCGAGCTCGATCCCGGTCATCTGCGGCATCGCCTGATCGGTGATGACGAAGTCGATCGAGGGTTCGCGCCGGAGGGTGGCGAGCGCCTCGTCTCCGGATGCGGCGGAGAACACCGTGAAGCCGAGGTCCTCCAGCATCGCGGTGGTGTTGACCAGCACCAGCGGATCGTCGTCGACGGCGAGCGCCACGAAACGATGCAGATCGTCGGCGGAATGCGAGGGGCCGCCGCGCGCCGCGAAGGCTCCGGCGAGGGCAGGCGTCTCGGAAGCCGGCATCCAGAGCTCGACCGTGGTTCCCTGGCCGGGCTTGCTCTTGAGCGTCATGCGGCCGCCGAGCTGCTCCACCGTGCCATGGACCATCGAGAGGCCGAGACCGGTGCCCTTGCCGACGCCCTTGGTGGTGAAGAACGGCTCGATCGCCCGGGCGAGGGTCGCCTCGTCCATCCCCGCGCCGGTGTCGGAAACCGAAAGCCGCACGTAGCGCCCCGGCTTGAGGCCGCCCGGCGTGGTCTCCGTGATCTCGTCCGGACGCGCTTCGATGATGATGGCGCCGCCGTCGGGCATGGCGTCGCGCGCATTCACCACGAGGTTGAGCAGCGTGAGCTCGAGCTGATTGGCGTCGGCCTGAACTGCGTCGAGCGCGCCCGGAAACCGCGTCTCCAGGGTGATCGAGGGCCCTAGCGAGCGCATCAGGAGGTCCATCATGCTCCGGACGAGCTCGGGAACGTCGACCGGCGTCAGCGTCAGTTCCTGGCGGCGTGCGAAGGCCAGCATGCGCTGCGTCAGCGAGGCTCCGCGGCGCGCGCCTTGGAGCGCGTTGTCGATCAGCCGGCTGGTGCGCGGATCCGAGGGCGCGTGTTTGCGCAGCATCTCGAGGCTGCCGATGATCACCATCAGCAGGTTGTTGAAGTCGTGCGCGACGCCGCCGGTGAGCTGGCCGATCGCCTCCATCTTCTGGGCCTGGAAAAAGGCCTCGCGAACCTTCTCCAGCTCGCGCTGCGCCTCCCGGCGTTCGGTGATGTCGCGCGTCACCTTGGCGAAGCCGATGAGCTTGCCGTCGTCGTCGCGGATCGCGTCGATCACGATGTTGGCCCAGAAGCGGGTGCCGTCTTTGCGGACGCGCCAGCCCTCCTTCTCGAACCGGCCGTCTCGCATTGCGAAGCCCAGACCACGCGCCGGCTCTCCGGCTGCGGCGTCCTCCTCGGTGTAGAAGCGCGAGAAATGCTGTCCGATGATCTCGTCCGGGCGATAGCCCTTGATGCGCTCGGCGCCCGAGTTCCAGCTCACGATCCGGCCGTCGGCGTCCAGCATGTAGATCGCGTAGTCGGTGACGCTCTGCACCAGAAGCCGGAACTGCTCCTCGCTGCGCTCAAGCGCGGCGGTCGCCCGGATCCGCTCGCTGAGATCGCGGGTGATCTTCGCGAAGCCGATCAGCTCGCCGGCGTCGTCCCGAACCGGGTCGAGCACGACATGGGCCCAGAACCGCTGGCCGTCCTTGCGGACGCGCCAGCCTTCCGCCTCGAAACGTCCTTCGCGCGCCGCCGTCTCGAGCGCCCGCTCCGGCAGTTTCGTCTGCCGATCCTCGTCGGTGTAGAACAGCGAGAAGTGCTTGCCGAGAATTTCGGCGGGCGCGTAGCCCTTGATGCGCTGGGCGCCCGAATTCCAGCTCGCGACGTGGCCGGTCGGATCGATCATATAGATCGCATAGTCGGTCACCGCCTCGACGAGCAGCCGATAGCGCTTCTCTTCAGCCTGCGCGTCGTCGAGCCGCTCTTGTCGCGCCATTAGGATCCCCTGAACGACCGCCCCGCCCGCCGTCCGGGGCCGTTCATCCGCCTACGTGCAGCGAGTTGCAAGCCATTGTGGCGCATCATCCGCCTGCGTCAGCCCCTGGGGGTCATTTCTCCACGAAGGCTTTTTCGATGACGAAGTGGCCGGCCTCGCCGTGATTGCCCTCCTGGTAGCCGCCCTCGATCAGCAGCGCCCGCGTGTCGCGGATCATCTCCGGGCTGCCGCACAGCATGAAACGGTCGCGCTCCTTCGACATCATCGGCAGCCCGACATCGGCGAACAGCTTGCCCGAGCGCATCAGGTCGGTGATCCGCCCGGTGTTGCGGAACGGCTCGCGGGTCACCGTCGGGTAGTAGACCAGCCCGGCCGCGATCATCTCGCCCAGAAGCTCGTCCTTCGGCAGGCCTTGCGTGATCGTGTCCCCATAGGCGAGCTCGGCCACCTGGCGCACGCCGTGCACCAGAACGACCTTCTCGAACCGCTCATAGGTCTCGGGGTCCTTGATGATCGACAGGAACGGCGCGAGCCCCGTGCCGGTGCCGAGCAGATAGAGGTTCTGGCCGTCCATCAGATTGTCCAGCACCAGCGTGCCGGTCGGCTTCTTGCCGACCAGGATCGGGTCGCCGACCCGAAGATGCTGCAGCCGTGAGGTCAGCGGCCCGTCCGGCACCTTGATCGAGAAGAATTCGAGCTCATCGTCATAGTTCGCCGAGACCACCGAATAGGCCCGCGTCAACGGACGCCCGTCGATCTCGAGCCCGATCATCGTGAACTCGCCATTGCGGAAGCGGAACGACGGATCGCGCGTGGTGCGGAACGAAAACAGCGTCTCCGTCCAGTGATGCACATGCGTCACGCGCTCTTCCAAATACTTGCTCATCGTGCCGTCTTCCCTGAAGAAGCCGCGCTTTGCGAGCGCGTCATGCGTCGGCCCGAACCGGCCCCGCGCGACGCGGCCTCAGCCGTCGCGGCAACCTCCACCTGTCTGCTTTCGATGGGATTTGCGGGCTCCACATAGGCGATCTGCGGCGGGATTTCCACCGCCGCCGCAGGGCCTTCCACGCATTCGGCCGTGACGGAGCTACGCGGCCGGCTGAGCGTTCGGCGAGGCGGCGTCGCTCGGCCGTTGCGCCGTCGCCTTCAGGAACTCCGTGACCGTCTCGAAGTTCGCCGGCCGCGCGAAATGGTAGCCCTGCGCCAGCCGGCATCCGAGCGCGGCAAGCTGCTTCGCCTGCGTCGCGGTCTCCACTCCCTCCGCGACGATCTTCATCCCGAGCTTCCGCGCGATCTCGATCAGCCCCTCGACGATCGCGACGCTCGCCGATCCCGGCCGCAGGTCGGAGACGAAGGATCTGTCGATCTTGATCACGTCGACCGGGAAGGTCACGAGGTGGGTGAGGGAGGCGTAGCCGGTCCCGAAATCGTCGAGCGCGACCAGGAGACCCCGCGCGCGCAACGCCTTCACGGCCTGGGCGACCATCTGGTCGCTGTCGCCCATATAGACCGACTCCGTCACCTCCAGGATGACATGCCTGAGGGGCACGCCGAAGCGCTCGAAGGTCGTGGCGATGCGTTGCTCCAGATCGCCGCGCTGGAAGTCGCCGGTGGTCACGTTGATCCCGACATGCTGGAACTGAATGCCGGCGTTCAGCCAGGCGCGCACGTCGCGGGCCACCGCCTCCAGCATGCGTTCCGTCAGGCGCGCAGCCGCGGTGGGGTCCGACATCGCCTGATGGAACTGCGCGGCCGACAGGATCTCGCCGTCGCGCGAGCAGATCCGGCAGAGCGCCTCGAGGCCGACGGTCTCTCCGGTGTCGAGGCGGACGATCGGCTGGTAGTGCGCCTGAAGCCTGTGCTCGTCGAGCGCGGCGCTGAGCTCGTGAATGGCCCGGAAGCGCTGCGTGATGGTGGTGCCGAGATCCGGGCAGTAGCGCACATAGCCGCCGCGCGCCTTCTCCTTCGCGTCGTAGAGCGCGAAGTCGGCGTTTTGCCGGAGCGCGTCCGCCGTCGGACCGTCGCGGTCGAAGATCGCGGCGCCGAGCGTGACGGTGGGCTGCAGCGCGCGGCCGCGGCAGATCGCCGGCAGCTTCATCGCCTCCAGGATTTCTTTGGCGATCTCCTCGATGCGCAGATCGGCCTCGGGTCCGCTGTAGATCGCGGCGAATTCGTCGCCGCCCAGCCGGTAACCGACGCCCGGACTGACGCTGCGCCCGATGCGTACGCCGACCTCGCGGATCAGATCGTCTCCGCCGGCGTGGCCAAGCGTGTCGTTGACGATCTTGAGGCGATCCACATCGATCAGGAGAACGCCGAAAGAGTTCGGCTCCGTGAGCTCCGCCTGCTGAAGCGCGAGGTTGAAGCTCACCCGGTTCGCCAGTCCGGTCAGGCTGTCGAAATAGGCGAGTCTGCGGTTGGCGAGTTCGGCCTCGTGCCGCTCCAGCGCAATTGCGCAAAGGTTCACGCAGGCCTCGACGATCCGCCGCTCCATCGCGTCCGGGCCGCGCGCCTCCGTGTAATAGAAGGCGAACGTCCCAATGGCGCGGCCGGTCTTTCCGATGATCGGGCTCGACCAGCAAGCGAGCAGTCCGTAAGGCAGGGCCAGATCCCGAAAACCCTCCCACAGGGGATCGGAACGAATATCGGTGACCGCTATAGGCTTCTTGAGAAACGCCGAGGTGCCGCAGGAGCCGGTCCGCGGGCCGATCTGGATGTTGTCGATGCCTTCCGCATAGGAGGGCGGCAGGCTCGGGGCCGCAAGGGGATGGATCGCTCCGTCGGCGTCCACCGTGATTACGGTGCAGATACAGCCCGGCGCAAGAATCTCAGCTTCGACACAGATGCGATGCGCGGTTTCGATAAGCGGCGCCCCGCGCGCGACCATTTCAAGAATGACGTTCTGAAGCTGTACGATCAACATTTGCTTCGCCGCTGCGCCCGCCCTGGCCGCTTCGCCCTGATTAGGCTGCGCCACCTGAACCGCGGGTGCATCCACCGCGGAAAAGTTTAGACGAATGCGGTTCGCCTAAGCGGACTGTCGTGCTGGCGGCGCAGCGAATGTTCTGGAAGAACATCGCGCCAAGCAGAGCCGGTTTCCAAAAGCTGCGCCCGAGGCGAGAACGGCGGAGAGCATGGCTCCCCGCCGTGCAGTCTTGTCAGGCGGCGGCCTTCTTGCGGCCGCGTTTCGCCGGCGCCGAAGCGGCCTTCTCGGCCGCGGCGGGCTTGGCCGCCGCCTGAGCGGCCTTCCGGCCGAGGCCCATCTTGAGCGCGAGCTGCGAGCGGGCGGCCGCGTAGTTCGGGGCGACCATCGGATAGTCCGCCGGCAGACCCCACTTGGCGCGATAGTCTTCGGGGCTCATGTCGTAGGCCGTGCGCAGGTGGCGCTTGAGGCTCTTGTACTTCTTGCCGTCCTCGAGACTGATCAGATAGTCCGGCGTGATGGACTTCTTGATCGGCACCGCCGGCTTCAGCTCGACCGCCGGCTCTTCCGTCTTGCCGCGCGCCGTAGCGCCGAGCGCCGCATGCACAGACTGGATCAGAGCCGGCAGATCGGCTGCAGGCACCGAATTGTTGCTGACATAGGCTCCGACGATATCCGCCGCGAGGCCGACGAAATCAATTTCATCGTTCATTGTGAGTTTGGCTCCTTCACGAGTGAAGCACACATGCGCGCGTATGGCGGGAGATGCAAGCTCTTTCCAGCGGGAATTTTGGTTTCCGCGCCGGCGTTGTTGCATGCGGCGCCGGAAAGAGCCGCGCGATAGCCGGCTCGACAGTAATCCTGCAGCGCTTCGACGCAGACCGCACGCCGCCCTGAGCCTCCGGGGCCGGGCTAATGCGTGGCTCAAAAAGACGTTCAGCTCTAGCGCGTTATAAGCATCTGCCGCCGGCAGATATCGCGAAGCCAAGTTCTATCGCCGCGCTAAATTTCCAAAGGGGCCTCGGTCACTGATCGAGATCTGGATGTCGTGCGCGGCTTCGGGAGTGTTTGCCGGCCCGAAATTCAGCATGGGAGAAAGAGCCGGGAAATCTTCCGAAATCTAGCCGACGCCGGCCGCATTTCACGTTATGCGTGCGATGTCGAGCGCCCACGCGGCTGTGTTGCGCGTCACGACTAGCCCTGATTCGGTTGCTCGTGGCCTGTCCAAGCAACCGCCCGGAGGCGGACAGGCAAAGCCTCTTCCGGAGCGACGGCGAGTACGGCGGGATGTCGCGCGGCGGCTATTGACCGTCTGAAACGCTGCGCATAACCTTTGCTGCAAGAGCGAAGGGGCTCTCGCCGGCGCAACCGGGCGAGGGCCCCTTTTTCGTTTTTGCGGGGGCTCATGGCCGCGACATTCGACCTGGATCGTCCGCTGATCGTCGGCGCGCTCTATTCGCAGACTGGGCCGACGGCGTTCGTCGAGCGAACCCAGTACAACGCGACGCTGCTTGCGATCGAGGAGGTCAACGCCGCCGGCGGGGTCGCCGGCCGCGAAGTGGTCCCGGTCACCTATGACGCCCATTCCGATCCGGCGCGCTTCAGCCAACTCGCGGAACGCATGATCGACGAGGACGGCGCCTCTCTGCTGGTCGGCTGCTACATGACCAATACCCGGCAGGCGGTCGTGCCGGTCGTGGAGCGGCGCGGCGCGCTGCTCGCCTATGCCGCGCCCTATGAGGGCTTCGAGTATTCGCCCAACGTGATCTATGGCGGGGCGGTGCCGAGCCAGCACATCGTCATGCTTGCGCGCCATCTGATGGGCGCGGGCGGCAAGAGCTTCTATCTCGTCGGCACGCGCTACACGTTCCCGATCGAGTGCAACCGCGTGATGATGACGCTGGTCGCCGAGCGTAACGGCCAGACGCTGGCGGAGCGTTACGTGCCGCTCGACGCGCAGCGGCGCGAGCTCGACCAGATCGTTCAGGACATCCGCGCAAAGCGGCCGGACGTCGTGTTCTGCACGGTGGTCGGCGAGGCCGCGACGGTGTTCTACGAGCTCTGCGCGGAGGCCGGCGTCGCGGCGCACACGACGATCGCCAGCCTGACGATCACCGAGGCCGAACTCGGCCTGATGCCGCCCGGACTCGCAGAGGGCCACCTCACGGCCGCGACCTATTTCCAGTCGGTCTCGAGCGCCGCCAACCGGCGTTTCGTGCGCAGCTATCAGGCGCGCTTCGGCCTGCAGGAACGGCTGAACGCGATGGCGGAGACCGCCTACAGCCTGACCCACATGGTTCTGGCGGCCGCCGGCCGCGCCAGGTCCGTCGAGGCCTCGCTGCTGCGCGAAGATCTCGCCGCCACGCCGTTCCAGGCGCCTCAGGGCGAGATCCGTCTCGACGCCGAGAACGGCCACATGCATCTCTGGCCGCGGATCGCGCGGGTCCAGGCGAACGATTTCAGGATCGTCGAGGAGTCCGCCGCGCCGGTGAAGCCCGACCCCTATCTGATCAACCACGCGCCGCCGGAATGGGACATCAGGCCCCCGGCGACAGCCCGCGCAGTGGGGCTCTGACGCCGTGCTGAAGGCGCTGCGCGACATACGCGACGTCCGCGTCGTGGTCTTTCATCCGAAGGACCGCGAATGCGACGAGCTGGTCGCGCAGCTGCGGCGGATCGGTTGCCAGGTCGAGGCGATCTGGCCGCCGCGCGAAGGTCTCCTGCCGCTCGCCGACGTCGTCTTCATGCTGTTCCGGCAGGACGGCTTCACGCATGTGCTGCTGAAGGCGCTGGCGGAGCGCGGGCCGGACGTCACCCTCATCGGGATCGTCGAGTTCGAGAGCCCCGCCGTGATCGAGGCGGTGGCGCGCGCCGGCGTCGGCGCGATCGTCACCAAGCCAATCCGCGCCTTCGGGCTGCTGACCAGCATGGTCGTGGCGCAAACGTTGTCCACAAGAGAAAAAAGCCTGCTTGACAGAATTCGCAAGCTTGAGGATAAATTAGGTGGCTTCAGGCGGCTTGAGAAAGCCAAGTCAATTCTGATGACCCGCAAGGGCTGGTCTGAGAAGGAAGCCTACGAAGCTATCAGATCTCGCGCGATGTCGGCGCGAGTTGCTATGGACGTCGTCTGTTCGACGATCATAGACGCAGAGGAATTGACGGGACCCTAGTCGCGCCGGCGCTGCCACGCCGCCTTCTGGTCCTGACATATCGATCCGTTCGCGCCACCGACGTCGCGAAGGGGTCACGGCTAAGGAAGCCATCGCCAGCATCGCCGCTGGCGGTGGCTTTTTTCGTTTTTGCGCCCTTCGCCTGAGCGATTGGCGCCGACCGCATGGAGAGCGATCGATGACGACGGAAGTTGACGCCCTGGACAAGAAGGTGCGCGTCGCCTGCGACGTGGGAGGCACCTTCACGGACATCTGCGTGCTGAACGAGAAGTCCGGCCTGATGCATGTGGCCAAGGTTCCCACCACGCCCGACCCGATCGACGGCGTGCTGGCGGGCATCGACGCCGGCGGCGTCGACCTCAACGACCTGCTGCTGTTCAAGCACGGCACGACGCTCGCCACCAACGCGCTGATCACGCGCCGCTTCCCGCCCGCCGTGATGATCACCACCAAGGGCTTTCGCGACACGATCGAGATCCGCCGCGGCAACCGCGACGATCTCTGGGACACCTACAAGGAGATGGCGAAGCCCTACATCCGCCGTCGCGACCGCCTGGTGGTCACGGAGCGGACGGACTACGCCGGCAAGATCGTCACCCCGCTCGACGAGGCGGAAGCCGCCGACCTCGCGCGGATCGTCAAGAAGCGCGGCGTGAAGACCGTGGCGATCTGCTTCGCCAACGCCTTCGTCAATCCGGAGAACGAGCGCCGGATGCGGGACGTCATCGCCCGCGAGATCCCGGACGCGACCATCTCGATTTCGAGCGACATCATGCCCGAGATCTTCGAGCATGAACGCTTCTCCACCACCGTCGCCAACGCGGTGCTGGCCCCGGTCGTGGGCGGCTACGCCAAGCGGCTCGAGGGCCGCATGAAGGAAGGCGGCTACAAGGAGGACGTGCTGCTGCTGCACTCCGGCGGCGGCGTGATGACGGCCAAGATGGCGGAGAACTTCGCCGCGCGCCTGTCGGCCTCCGGCATCGCGGCGGGCGCGATCGCGAGCCGTTTCGTGGCCGAGCAGGCCGGCTTCAAGAACTCGATCGGCCTCGACATGGGCGGCACCTCGACGGACGTGTCGCTGTGCGACGACGGCCAGCTGCGGGTCACCAAGGAGTGGTTCGTCGAATACGGCTACCCGATCTGCTTCCCCTCGATCGAGGTGCTGACGATCGGCGCCGGCGGCGGGTCGCTCGCCTGGATCGACGCGGCCAAGTCGCTGCGCAACGGCCCGCAGTCGGCGGGCTCGACGCCGGGGCCCGCCTGCTACGGCCGCGGCGGCGAGAACCCGACGAACTGCGACGCCAACGTCGTGCTCGGCCGGCTCAGCGACGAGCTCGCCGGCGGCAAGGTCTCGCTCGACAAAGCGCTCGCCACCGAGGCGATCCGCAAGGGCGTCGCCGAGCCGATGGGCATGTCGATCGAGGACGCGGCGCTGTCCATCCTCAAGGTCGCCAACGCCAACATGGCGGACGCGGTGCGGCTGCTTTCGATCCGCCGCGGCTACGACCCGCGCGACTTCGCGCTGGTCGCGTTCGGCGGCGCGGGTCCGCTCCACGGCGCGGCGCTCGCCAAGGACCTGTCGATCCCCGTCGTCCTGGTGCCGCCGAACCCGGGCGTCACCTCCGCGCTTGGTTGCCTGCTCGTCGACATCCAGCACGACGTCACGCAGATGTACCTCGCCAAGGCCGACGACGTGGACATCGCGGAGGTCGAGCAGACCTTCCAGGCGCTCGAACGCGAAGGCCGCGAGCGCCTCAAGATGGAAGGCGTCACCGACGACCGGATGGTGTTCCAGCGCAAGATCGACATGCGCTATCTCGGCCAGTGGCGCGCCCTCTCGATCTCGCTCTCGGCGCCCGTGACCTCGCTCGACGAGGCGATCGCGACCTTCCACCACGAGCACGGCCGCGAGCACAATTACTCGCGCCCCGGCGCGCCGGTCGAAATCTACCGGCTGAGCGTCATCGCGACCGGCGTCACCGCCAAGGCGAAATTCGCCGAGTTCGAGCCGGTCGACGCTAAGCCGGAGCCGTCGGGCGCGCGCATGGTGCGGTTCGACGAGCTGCCGGAGGCGGTCGAGACCCCGGTCTACGACCGCACCGATCTCCGGGCCGGGATGAAGGTCGCGGGCCCGGCCGTGATCGACCAGCTCGACTCCACCGTCATCGTCCCGCCGGGCGTCACCGCCGAGGTCGACCGGTTCCTCACCATCGTCATGCGCATCCCGCAGGCCTGAGCCCGGCGAAGCGACAAGGGAAAACAGTCATGGCTGGCAGCTATCAAGACCTCGACCCGGTGACTTTCGAGGTTCTCAAGAACGCCTACGTCAACATCGTCGACCAGATGGCCGAGCAGATCTTCCGGACCTGCTACTCCTTCGTCATCTACTCGCGCGACTTCTCCTCCGCCCTGTGCGACGCCAATGGCGACACGATCATGCAGGGCTCGGGCGACATCGCCGCGCATGTCGGCACGCTGCACTACACGGCGAAGGCGGTGATCAACGCCTTCAAGGACGACATTCATCCCGGCGACGTCTTCGTGGTGAACGACGTCTACCAGGGCGGCACCCACTTCAACGACACCCGCATCGTCCGCCCGATGTTCTACAAGGACGAACTGCTGGGCTTCGCCCAGGCCAACGGTCACTGGGCCGACGTCGGCGGCGCGGTGCCGGGCTCGTTCAACGTCAACGCGCTCGACCACATGGCCGAGGGCCTGCGCATCACCCCCACTCGGGTGTGGAGCAAGGGCAGGTGCCTCGACGACGTCTGCAACCTGATCGCCTCCAACACCCGGGCGCCCGCCGACATCATCGGCGACATGCAGGCCCAGGCCGAGGCCGCCAAGGTCGCGGAGCAGGAGATCTGCCGGCTGGTCGAGAAGTACGGGCTCGACGTCATCAAGACATCGTTCGGCGCGGTCCAGGACTATGTCGAGACGCTCACTCGCCAGCGCGTCGATGCGTTGCCGGACGGGGTCTGGGAGACCGAGGACTACATCGACGTCGATCCGGGCGCGGGCGAAGGTCTCGTGCCGATCCGGGTCCGGATGACGATCGACGGCGATACGGTGCATTACGACCTGTCGAAATCGCATCCGAAGTCGATCAGAAGCTTCCTGAACGCCTGTTTTGGCGGCTCGTTCGCGGCGATCGTCGCCGGCACCAAGATGCAGTTCCCGGAGATCCCGCTGAACTCCGGCTTCTACCGCGTCGTCACCGTCGATCTCGGGCCGGAAGGCTCGGTGGTCAACGCCGCCTGGCCGACCCCGGTCGCGGGTTTCTGCTCGGGTCCCTTCGAGAAGATCATGAACTCGATCTTCGAGCTCTGGGCGGAGGTGATGCCCGAGCGGGCGATGGCCTGCACCTTCAACCTCGACTACCTGCTGATCGGCGGGCGCGACGGCCGCGAGGCCGGCCACAAATACTTCATGTGGTACGACTGGATGGTTGGAGGTTGGGGCGCCCGCAACGGCCGCGACGGCTGGGCGGCGACCGGGCCTGTGTTCGGGGTGCAGCTCGGGACGCAGCCCTTCGAGGGCCAGGAGCGGCTCGCGCCGGTGCTCACCACCTGCCACGAGCTGCGGGTGGATTCCGGCGGCCCGGGCGAATCTCGCGGCGGCATGGGCGTCGAGAAAGGCGTGATCCTGACCAATGTCGATCGCACGGTCGTCTCCTATTGCTGCGACCGCGAGCGTTCGATCACCTGGGGACTGTGGGGCGGGCTGCCGTCGATCCCGCACGGGGTTTGGGTCAATCAGGGGATCGAGAACGAGAAGTATCTCGGCTCGCTGTTCTCCAACGAGCCGCTGCAGTCCGGCGACGTCGTGAGCCGGCCCTCCGCCGGCGGCGGCGGACTCGGCGACCCGCTCGAGCGTGATCCGCAGCTCGTCTGCGAGGACGTCGCCGACGGCTACGTCTCGATCGCGCGCGCCGCGCTCGATTACGGCGTCGTCGTGAAGGAGGTCGACGCCGATCTCGCCGAGTACCGCGTGGACCACGAGCAGACCCTCGCCAAGCGCGCCTATATCCGGAACAACCGGCTGAAGTGGCTGCAGGTCGACCCTGAAGAGATCGCCGCGAAGTATCGCGCCGGCGAGCTCGACATGCTCGATCTGATCCGGACCTATGGCGTCATCGTCAACTGGGGCTCGGGAGAGCTGCTGCGCAAGACGACGGAGCAGTTCCGCGCGATGCTTCTGCGCCGTGCGGCGCCCTATTGGGGCAAGCGTCGCAGGGCCGGCGAGGACGCGACGGTCTCGCTCAAGGTGGCCTGATCCGCGGCCGCGCGGCGGGCGCGATCGAGACCGCCGCGCGGCTTGAGGCGCCGGGCCGGCTTCTTCTGGAAGCCGGCCCGATCCTCGTATTGGCGTTCCGCGCAGGCGGCTCGGCCTGCGGACGGCCAAGCCGCAAAAGAACAACTGCTAAGTCTAGACATTTCATCTAACATAATTCGGCTGCCGCTGGCCTCCATTTGGAATGGCCGGCGCGGCTAGGGGCTCCGTTGCAGCGCACAGAGGGCCTTAGCGCCGAGGCCGGTCGCAGCGACCTCGCGGCCGGAGCTCCGTCCTGGGCGACGGCGGCTCTCGATCGCCGCTGATGGCCCGCGCGGCGGTTGGCTCGTCCCAGCCTCACGACGCCATGCGTGCGCTGCGTGCCGTGGCGTCATGCGCGGATAAATTCGTCCTGCCGCCCGCCCGCTCGGCTTCTGGTCCGAAGAAGCCAGTAAAATCAATGGATATAAAGAGCTGATCCGGGAGACGACGAAGCGGGACATCAAGCCTGCTTAACGTAGCGGCTCGCTCGCAGGGCGGACGCTCGAGGGCGCCGGACGGCCGGGTTCTCGCGAGGAGCGCGCCAGCTCCGCTCGCGGCGACGGCGAAGGGCGACCGCCCGCAGGCGGCTTTTGCAGTGCGAAAAAACTGCATCTTCTCGGAAGCAAAAGCGAAAAAAAACAGCACATGGTCCTGCCGGCTGTTCGGCGGAAATCATCTAGATGAACCGTCCGGCCCCGAGCTTGGGGAGCATGTTGCTGGGCTCATCCTGCGTCGTCAGGCTTTTCCTTGCGCCGCCATCTAGACGATGGCAGTGCCGGCCGAAGGCGCTGATGATCAGCCTCTGTCGAAATATAATAATGTGGCCACGGATCAGTTTACGCATAGCGCGTAAGTGGCGCTCACATCCCGATACAATCGGATTAAGTCTTCAAAATCTCAGAATCAGGCAAGTATATACATAAAAGTCCCGACTTGGCATGGCGCTTGCTGACACTGCACGACTTGCCAGATGGGGAGAATGCCAAATGTCGATGACCCGCCGTACGATGCTCAGCGTCTCGGCAGCTTCGCTCGCCGCGCCGTACTTCTTCACGAGGTCGGCGCAGGCGGCCGGGACGATCAAAGTCGGAGTGCTGTTCTCGCTCACCGGCGGCCTGTCCATCATCGAGAAGTCGCTGCGCGACGCGACCATGATGGCGATTGCGGAAGTGAACGCCGCAGGCGGCGTCGGCGGCCGCCAGATCGAAGCGATCGTCGAGGACGGAGCGTCCGATCCGAAGACCTACAACGAGAAGGCCTCCAAGCTCGTCATCCGCGACAAGGCGGTGACGGTGTTCGGCTCCTACACCTCGGCGAGCCGCAAGGCGGTGCTGCCGGTCTTCGAGAAGCGCAAGAATCTCTATGTCTACCCGACGTTCTACGAGGGCTTCGAGTGCTCGAAGAACGTGATCTACACCAACGCCGTCCCGAACCAGCAGCTGTCGAACTTCATTCCCTGGATCTCCAAGAACCTTGGCAAGAAGAAGTTCTTCATCGTCGGCTCGAACTACGTCTACCCGCGCGAGATGGCCAAGGTCTGCAAGATCCTGATCCAGCAGCAGGGCGGAGAGTACGTCGCTGACGAGTATCTCGAGCTCGGCGACTCCGAGTGGGGTTCGATGGTCAACAAGATCAAGAACTCGGGCTGCGACGCCGTGATCTCCAACGTCGTCGGCGACTCGATCGTCTCGTTCTACCGCGAGTTCAAGAACCAGGGCCTCTCGCAGGACAAGATCCCGATCTGCGCCTCGGTGACCTCCGAGATCGAGATCGCCGCGATGGGCCCGGAATACGCCGCCGGCAGCTACTCGTCCTTCCCGTACCTGATGGCGATCGACACCGACGCCAACAAGAGCTTCATCGAGCGCTACCGGAAGTTCGTGAACGATCCCAAGGCGGTGACGCACAGCCCGCTGCAGTCCGCCTATATGGGCGTCTTCCTGTGGAAGCAGGCCTGCGAGAAGGCCGGCGACATCACGCCGCTCGCCATCCGCGACGCCTTCAAGGGCCAGGAGATGGACGCGCCGATCGGCCACGTGAAGATCGATGGCGAGAACCTCCACACCTACCTGACCCCGCGCATCGCGCAGTGGGGGTCGGACGGCCAGGGCAAGATCGTCGACGAATACAAGGAGCCGCTGCGGCCGCTGCCTTACGCCGCCTATGGCGAAACCGCCGACAATCTGTTCTGCAAAGAGAGCGGCCTCGACAGCTCCAAGCTGAAGCTCTGATCAAGCCCTGACGGCCGGCCGCCCCGGCGGCCGGCTGCAAGCATCAATCGAGGTCAGGTTCATGGTAGACACGTTATTCATCGGTCTGAGCGTCGGCTCGGTGCTTCTTCTGGTCGCGCTTGGACTTGCGATCACCTATGGCGCCATGGGTGTCATCAACATGGCCCACGGCGAGATGGTGATGCTCGGGGCCTACACGACGGTGATGACGTCGACCTGGCTCGGCCTCGGGATCTGGTGGTCGCTGCCGATCGCCTTCGCGGTCACGGCCCTGGTGGGGCTGCTGATCGAGCGCCTGATCATCCGCCGCCTTTATGGCCGACTGCTGGACACGCTGCTCGCCACATGGGGCGTCGCGATCCTGATCCAGCAGATGATCCGGCTCGAGTTCGGCCTGTCCTTCTTCGGAATTCATATCCAGGGGCTTGGTCCCGGCCTGCAGAACATGTCGATCCCCGACATATTGGCGGGAACGATCAACATCTTCGGGACGGAGCTCAACAAATACCGCGTCTTCATGATCCTGGTGTGCGCGATCATGACCGGCGCGACCTGGTTCATCATGTACAAGACCAGCGTCGGCATGCAGGTCCGCGCGATCATCCGCAACGCCAAGATGGCGGCGGCCTGCGGGGTGGACGTGAAGCGGGTCAACGCGCTGACCTTCGCGTTCGGCTCGGGCCTGGCGGGTGTCGCGGGCGTCCTGATGGCCGGCTTCAAGACCGTCTTCCCGGACATGGGCACGCCGATGGTCGTCGACGGCTTCCTCGTCGTCGTGGTCGGGGGCATCGGCAGCCTGATCGGCAGCATCCTGGCGGCGGGCTTGCTTGGGCAGGTCAACGCCGTGGTCGCCTGGGCCCACAACGACGTCATCGCCCGCGCGGTCGTGTTCGCGGTCGTCATCCTGACCATCGTGCTCAAGCCCAACGGGCTGTTCGCTTACAAGAGGCGCTGAGATGCAAGCCACCAAGCTGCGGCTGAATCTGGCCGTCTATGTGATCTTCATCGCCTGCATCCTGCTCGCGCCGATGTTTCTGGAAGAGTTTGCGCTCAACCGGCTCGCCAAGTTCCTCGTGTTCGGAATGCTCGGCGTCGCGATCGCGCTGTCCTGGGGCTATGCGGGCATCCTGAACCTTGGCCAGGGGCTGTTCTTCGGCCTCGGCGCTTACATGCTCGGCATGTCGCTGAAGCTCGCGAGCCCGACCAGCATGGCGCAGGGCTCCGACACGCCGGTGCCGGACTTCATGCTGTGGAACGCCGAGCCGGGCTCGAAGACCGACCTCTGCTGCATCAATGGCGGCTCCTGGCTGTGGATCCCGTTCCAGAACCACTGGTTCGGCATCCTCATGGGCATGGTCCTGCCCACCGTCGTGGCGTTCGGGCTGGGCATGGTGGTGTTCCGCAAGCGCATCGCCGGCGTCTTCATATCCGTCATCACGCTGGCCTGCGTGCTCCTGGTGCGGCTTCTGATCGTCGACGCCCAGCCGCTCACCAATGGCTGGAACGGCCTCACCGACCTCGGGATCCTGACGATCGGCGAGACCGAGTTCGACCCCTACAGCGTGACGACCTACTATCTGGTCGCGATCTCGCTGTCGGTCACGCTCATCCTCGGCCGGCTGCTGACCGAGACCCGCAGCGGCATGATCCTCCAGGCCATCCGCGACGACTACAACCGCGCGCGCTACCTCGGCTTCGAGGTGTCGTCCTTCCAGGTCTTCTTCTTCTGCGCCTCGGCGCTGATCGCCGGCTATGCGGGCATGCTCTACGTGATCGTGGCGGAGTTCGCTTCGCCGGCTTTCATGGAGCTGTCCTTCTCGATCACCATGGTGGTGTGGGCCGCCGTCGGCGGCCGCGGCTCGCTGATCGGCGCCTGCATCGGCGCGCTGCTGATCAACGTGATCGAGACCTCGGTCAGCGAGACCGCCGCGCTGGTCGAGGCCTGGAAGGTCGTCATCGGCCTGATCTTCGTCCTTGTCGTGCTGTTCATGCCGCAGGGCATCGCCGGCCTCGCGAGTTCCGTGACGGACCGCGTGCTCGAGCGTTTCAGCGGTCGCGCCGCCCGTCTGCGGCAGGCCGACAGCCAGCAGCAGCCTGCGGAGTGATCGAACCATGACTGTCGCCGCCCTGACACTGGACGGACTCGGCGTCGCCTTCGCGGGCTTCAAAGCCGTCGACGGCGTCTCGATCATCATCGAAGAGGGGGAACTGCGGGTCGTGCTCGGCGCCAACGGCGCCGGCAAGACCACGCTGATGGACCTGATCAGCGGCAAGACCCGGAACACGTCCGGCCGGGTCTACCTCTACGACACCGACATCACGCACTGGCAGGAGCACCAGATCGCGCGCGCCGGGATCGGCCGCAAGTTCCAGATCCCGAGCGTGTTCCGCGAACTCTCGGTGCGCCGGAACCTCGAGGTGGCGAGCTTCGAGACGCCGGGCGTGTTCTCGAACCTCTCGCTCCGCCAGACCGCCGCCAGCAAGCGGCGCGTCGAGGAGGCGCTGGAGCTGACCGGCCTCGGGCCGCAGGCGGATCGTCTCGCCGGCGGCCTCAGCCACGGCCAGACCCAGTGGCTCGAGCTCGGCATGCTGATCACCCAGAACCCGAAGATCCTGCTGCTCGACGAGCCGACGGCAGGCATGACGCAGGCCGAGACGCGCAAGACCACGGAGATCCTGAACGCGCTGCGCGGCAAGCACACCATCATCGTCGTCGAGCACGACATGGCGTTCGTGCGGGAGGTCGCCCGGCGCATCACCGTGATGCATCTCGGCCAGGTGCTGGCGGAGGGCGACATCAAGACCATCGAGAAGGACGAGCGGGTGAAGCAGGCCTATCTCGGCTCGAAGGGGATCATGTGATGCTGAGCGTCGCCAACATCGACAGCTACTACGCACGCAGCCAGATCCTGCATCGCGTCACGGCCGACATCCCGACCGGCGAGATCACCGCCGTGCTCGGCCGGAACGGCGTCGGCAAGACCACCTTCCTCAAGACCATCATGGGCCTGACCGACAGGATGGCGGGCGAGATCACCCTCGACGGCCGGCCGCTCGGGACTGAGCCGACCTTCCGGCGCGCCCGCGCCGGCATCGCCTATGTGCCGCAGGGCCGGGAGATCGTTCCGGACTTCACGGTGCGGGAGAACATCCTGCTGGGCGCCTTCGCGGCGCCCAAGGGGGAGCGCGAAGTGCCGCCGCTGGTGCCGGAGCTGTTCCCCTATCTGCGCGACAACATGAACCGCCACGGCGGTCTGCTGTCGGGCGGGCAGCAGCAGCAGCTCGCGATCGCGCGGGCGCTCGCGGCCAAGCCCAGCATCCTTCTGCTCGACGAGCCGACGGAGGGCATCCAGCCCAACATCGTCGAGGAGATCGAGAACATCATCATCCGCCTCAACAAGGAGGTCGGTCTCACCATCATCCTTGTCGAACAGAACCTCGAATTCGCCCGCCGCGCGGGGGACAACTTCGTGATGATGGAAAAGGGCCGGATCGTCGCCTCCGGGCGGATGAGCGAACTAACTGACGAGCTCATCCACCGCCACCTCGCGGTCTGACGTCGGCGAGGGTCGAGGCGAAGGTCGTCACGCCTGCTTAGAGAACCGTCGGCCCGCATGCCCGGGCCGGCCGCGCCTTCCCGCCATGGCGGCGACATGTCCGAAGCCCGATCGTCGCAGCGCGACAGCCGAGGCCTCGGAGGCCCCATGGCGGCTGAACGACGGCGCTCCCGGACGCCCCCGGGGGCGCCGTTCGTTTCTTGTCCGCCGTCAAAGTGAAGGCATGAAGATGATCTCGGGCCGTCTCGACGCGATCTGGCGTTATCCGGTGAAGTCCCTGCTTGGAGAGCGGCTCGGCGGCTCCGAGCTCGGCCCGGCCGGCGTCGAGGGAGATCGCAGCTACGCCTTGATCGACGTCGAGACCGGCAAGGTCGCGAGCGCCAAGCGTCCGCAGCTCTGGCGCCGCCTGCTCGAGATCGGCGCCGAGACCGCGCCTGACGGAGAGGTGCGCGTGCGATTCCCCGGCGGCGAGCCGCAGCTGCTGGGTGGGGCCGAGATCGATCAGCTGTTTTCGGAATTTCTCGGCCGCAGAGTCCGGCTCTCGGCTCTTCGCCGCAATGGCGAAAGCCTCGATCGGTCCGTGCCGGAGGAGGTTCTGGCGTCGGGCGAGGGCGCTGCGGTCGAGATGACGGATCTGCCGATCGCGCAGGCGGCGCCGGATGGCGGCTTCTTCGACTATGCTCCGATCCATGTGCTGACGCGGGCGAGCCTCGATCGCATTCGCGCGGCGTGCGGCGACGACACGGTGGTCGCGGAGCGTTATCGGCCGAACCTCGTGATGGACTGCCCGGGCGCGCCGCCATTCGCCGAGAACGGCTGGACCGGCGGCGAGATCCGTATCGGCGCCGCGACGCTGAAGGTCGTCTGCCCAACGCCGCGCTGTTCCGTTCCGATGCTCGCGCAGGGGGCGCTCGGCAAGGCCCCGGGGGCGCTGACGGCCGTGCTCGACCTCAACCGGATCGAACTGCCGGATTTCGGCCCCGGCCTCTATCCGTGCCTCGGCGCTTTCGCGGCGCTCGCCACGCCTGGCCGGGTCGCTGCCGGCGACCCGGTCACGATCGTCATCTGACGACGCTGACCCCGGTCCGCACTGTCGCCTGTTCGAAGTCCGAGATCAGCATGTCGACCCGCACCGTCCAGCGGCCCGGCAGCGGGATGGTCACGTCGTCCACCACCCAGCTGGCGTCGGTGAGCTTGCGCGCCGGCCGTCGGATCGGCTCCAGCTGGCCGAGCGGGTCGAGCAGGACGACCGTAACCTCCTTGGCCGCGAGCGGCGTGGCGTCGACGTTGAGCACGCTTACCGTCACTTTGGAGCGGCCGACGCGGGCGGGGCTGAGCACGAGGTTCGCCATCGCCCGCACGCCATGGGCGTGGAACTGCAGGCCGTTCACCGTGACAGTCACGGCCTCCATGCTGCGCGGCGGCGGCGTAAAGCGCCACAGGCCGACGACGCCGAGCGTCAGCACGCCCAGAAGCATCTCGGCCGCGATCGTCCTGCGCAGCCGCCGGAGCGCGCGCGGGTCGCCGACCGCGACCCCGTTGGTCAGTGCGAGACGGTTGAGGGCGCCGAGCGCGAACATCGGTGCGACGAGCGCCAGCTTGGCGAGCAGCACGACGCCGTAAGCGCTGTTCCAGAGCTCCGCCGGCGCGCCGAGCTGAACCCAGGCCATGGCGGCGCCGCTGAGCAGCAGAAGCGCCGAGCTGACAAGGATGGGGAGCGAATAGCGCGCGAGGGCGCCTGCGCCTTCGGCCGGCGAGGACCGCAGCGCGTTGAGGAGCGGCGCGAAGGAGCCGAGCCAGAACAGCACGGCGGCGACGTGCAGCGCCATCGCCGGCCGCATCAGCCACGCCGGCTCGGCCGCGCTCGCATGACCATAGGCGACGAAGCCTGCGACCGTGGCGGCCGCGGCGCCGGCTGACAGACAGCGCGCGGCGCGCGCGCTAAGGCGCCCGCTTCCGCAGATGAGCGCGAGGATCAGCGCGCAGGCGATCAGGCCGACCGCCAGACCGAACCCGTTGCCCAACAGGGCGCCCCAGACGTCGGAGCCGCGCAGTTCGGAAGGGCCAAGTCCGGTGACGTCGACCGCCTGCGCGTACACAAGGCCGGCGAGGCTCAGCAGCCCCAGTCCGCCGGCCCCGATCGAGAGGCGGACGTCGCCGCGCCGTCTCGCGGCGAAGACCCAGGGGCGGAACAGGGCGGCCCCGACGCTGCCGAACAAGGCGACCATCAGGACGACGCGCGCCGCCCAGCCCGGCGCCCGATAGGTGCTCCAGGCGAGGTCCTGCGCCGGCGCCGTCCCGCCGCCCCCGACCGTGAAGGTGACGCTGCCGCCGACCGGATGGCCGTCGCTCGAGGCCACGCGCCAGTTCAGGATCGCGGTTCCGGTCGCGCCCTCGAGCGCGAGCGGAACCTCGACCGTCGCGCCGTCGGCGCGCGCGTCCGGCAGCCGGACGATCTCCCCGTCTGGACGCAGCAGGCGAAAGGCGAGCGGCGTCACAGGTTCGCTGAACCGCAGCGTCGCGCGCGCCGGCGGCGCGCTGAGGGCGGCGCCGTCCGCGGGCTCGGCGGTCTCCAGGATGGCGTGCGCCTGCGCCGCGCCGGCCGAGAGGCACAGCAGGACTGTGAGGACCCCGAGCCGCAGCAGACGGATCAACGCCGCGGGCCGACCACCAGGCTCGCCGCAGGCGTTCCGCCGTCCTCCGACGGGTCGATCCAGCGGATGACGCCTTTTTCGCATTGCTGAACCACGGGGAAGACGAGCCGATCGCCTGGCGCGGCGCTGTCGGCGAGCCCGAACACGAAGCTGAAGGCGCCTTTCGTATGCGGGTCGAGCCGCCCCGACCAGACGATCTCCGTGACGCCTTCCGAGAGCTCCGCGCCCTTGTAGATCACCCCCTTGTCATAGGGGCCCGTCACGGTCTCGACCTTCCAGCCGGCGGTCGCCTTCGGCGTCACGTCCACCACCCCGGGCGGCATCCGGAGCCTCAGCGTCACGGTCGGATCATCGGCGCCGCAGCCATGGCCGAGCATCAGGGTCTTTTCCTGCGCCGCGCCGGGAACCGCGCCCGGAGTCGTGAACATCACATGGGCGGCCGCCGGCGCCCCGCCGAGGACGAGCGCGAGGCCGACGAGGCCGAGGCGGCGAACTGCGCTCATGACAGGCTTCCTTGCTGGGGCGCCAGGCGGCTCGCCCATTCACGTCGTCCGGCGCCCGAGCAGGCGCGGCAGCTCCGCCGCGAGCGCGGGCGCGAGGTCTTCGGCGGCATCGATCCGGACGGCTCTTGGATAGAGGCGGCCGACATCGTAGCCGATGCCGATCGCGAACAGTTCGACCATCCCGCGCCTGTCGATCTCGGCGATCGTCTCGCGCAGATGCGCCTCCAGATAGTTGCCGGGGTGCGAGGACAGCGACAGCGTCGTCTCCTCGCTCGGCGCGCCGTCGGAGATCATGATCAGGATGCGACGCCGCTCGGGGCGGCGCAGCAGGCGCCGGCAGGCCCAATGGAGCGCCTCGCCGTCGACGTTCTCCTTGGGCAAGCCTTTGACCTGCAGCAGCTTCAGCGCGCGTCGCAGGCCGCGCGCAGGCGCGTCCGCCGCCTTATAGACGATGTGGAGCAGCTCGCTCACGCGGCCGGGATCCGCCGGCTTGCCGGCGGCGAGCCACGCCTCGCGCGCGCGGCCGCCGCGCCAGCTCTGGGTGGTGAAGCCGAGCGCCTCGACGCGAACGCCGGAGCTCTCGATCGCCTGCGCCATCAGCTCCGTCGTCAGCGCCACGATCTTCAGCGGCTCGCCGCGCATCGAGCTCGAATTGTCGAGCAGCAGCGTCACGACCGTGTCGGCGAAGGGCTCATTCTTCTCCTGCCGGAAGAACCGGCCGGAGGCCGGGTCCGTCACCACGCGGGCGAGACGGGCTGGATCGAGCAGCCCCTCCGGCTGATCGCGCTCCCAGCCGCGCGGCTGCAGCGCCAGCAGCGAGCGGCGGAGCCGCGTGGCGAGCCGGGCCGCCTCCCGGCGCCGTCCCGCGAAGCCGTCGGGTTCCTCCTCCTCCGGGGGCGGCAGTTCGGCGAGCAATGCCTCAGCCGCGGCCGTTCGGTCGAAGGCGGTGGTGAACACGCGGTAGCCAGACCGCGCCTGTAGCGCTCCGCCGCCGGTCCGCCGGGCGGATTGGGTCGCGGCGTCCTCGACCGGGATCATGGTCGCGGAGTCGAGCTCGCCGCTGATGCGCGCTTCGGTCGCCTCAGGCTGGCCGAACAGCGGCGCGTCCTCGGTCGCCTCTTCGGTCGCGGATTTGAGTCCGCTCGCCTCGCCCTGGGATTTTTGCTCGCCCTGGATCGGTCCGGGGTCGCGGTCGCCACGGGCGGGCTCATCGGGCTCGGCCGCGCCTTCGGCGAGCGCCTCGCCCGCCTCCGGCCGCAGCGACCGCGCCAGCCGGAGCGCGGCTTCCGCAAAGCGCCGCTGGTCGCGCAGGGCGCTGGCGAGCGCGTCGAGGTGCGGCGCGAGCGCCGCCGACAGGGCCGCACGACGCGCCTCGACAAAGCCGAACCGGCGGCCGGGCAGCGCTGCGGGCGCGAGCCGCTCCCGCAGCAGCATCGCGAGCGCCTCGGCCTGCAGGATCTCGCTGGCGGCTTCCGCGTAATGCGGTTTCAGGCAGCGCTCTTCGAGGGCGGCGGAGAGATTGTGCGCGACGCCGCGATATTCCGCGCCGCCGATCGCCTCCACCCGCGCCCGCTCGAGCGCCCGCAGCACGCGCGCCTCCCGGTCGGACATGACGGAAGCCATATGGTCTGGGTCGTGATGCGCGCGATACAGGCCCGCAAGGTCGGCTTCGCCGCGCAGCGCGGCGCGGGCCGCGGCCGGCATGTTGGGCGCGCGCCGCGTCACGCGTCCGGCGGCGGGGTCGGCTTCCTGTTCGGCGCCGCCAAAGGCGAGCGTCACCTGCGCGCCGCCGCCGAGCGCGCGGGCGCAGGCGGCGATCGCCTGCTCGAGCGCGTCGCCCTGGGCGCGCGCGCCGGTGCGGTGATCCTGCGTCGCCGTGCTCCGAACGGTCGGCGAGGGCCCGGCGAGGCTCATCCGGCCACGGGCCCGGACAGCCGGCCGCCGAGCTCCCGCCCGAAGCAGCGCTGGAAGAATTCGCGGACCGCGGCATGCTCGGCGCGATCGCATCTGTTCAGGAAGGTGACCCGGAAGCCAAAGTCGAGATCGCCGAGGATCTGGGCGTTTTCAGCCCAGGCGACGAGACCCCTCGTGCTCATCAGCACGCCGAGGTCGCCATTGGCGAAGGCGGTCCGTGTTAGACCGGCGAAGCGCACCATGGCGGAGACCGTCTCCGGCCCTTCGCCGTCGCGCATCCAGGACGCCTTGGCGAGCACGATCGCGACTTCCCTGTCATGAGGCAGGTAGTCGAGCGTCGCGATCACGTTCCAGCGGTCCATCTGGCCCTGGTTCATCTGCTGGGCGCCGTGATAGAGGCCCGTCGCGTCGCCAAGCCCCACCGTGTTGGCGGTCGCAAACAGCCGGAAGCCGGGATGCGGCTCGATCACCCGGTTCTCGTCGAGCAGCGTGAGCGCGCCCTCGGCTTCCAGCACCCGCTGGATCACGAACAGCACGTCGGGGCGGCCGGCGTCGTATTCGTCGAACACGAGCGCGCAGGGGCGCTGCAGCGCCCATGGCAGGATGCCTTCGCGAAACTCCGTCACCTGTTTACCGTCGCGCAGCACGATCGCGTCGCGCCCGATGAGGTCGATGCGGCCGACATGGCCGTCCAGATTGACGCGCAGGCACGGCCAGTTGAGCCGCGCGGCGACCTGCTCGATGTGGGTCGATTTTCCCGTGCCGTGGAAGCCGGTGATCATGACGCGCCGGTTGCGGGTGAAGCCGGCGAGGATCGAAAGCGTCGTCTCGGGATCGAACAGATAGTCCGGGTCGATCGCCGGCGTCAGGCGCGACGGCTTGGAGAAGCGCGGCACGCGCAGATCGCTGTCGAGGCCGAACAGCTCGCGCGCGGTCGCTTCTCCGTCCGGGCGGTCGGCCGCGATCGTCTCGGCGGGCGCCACAGCCGTCATTGGCCGACAGGCATGGCCGTCGGGCGGAACAGCAGGCTGACGGCGCCGTAGTGGCCCTGGCTCACCTGGCCGCCGCCCAAGTAGAAGGTCAGTTCGGCCGCGCGATCGCCGGCGTCGAGGCTGCAAAGCTGGATGACGAGATACTCGACCTCTGTGCCCCAGAGCCGGGCCGGCATCGCCGGCTGGCCGATCATCTGCAGCCGGAACCACTGCGCCCAGCCATGCGGCTCGTCCTCGCAGGCGCCGCTCGACGGTTTCGAGACGACCACGTCCCGGCTCGTCCCCTCCACGGCCTGGATGCTGCGCACCTCGAGCGGCCCGGTGACGCGGGCCTCGTTGTGCACCTTGACCAGAAAGGTGCTCCAGCGACGCTGGGCGAGCGGGCGGTCCGCCGGGTCCTTCGACGCGGGCGCCACGCTGAACCAGGCCTCGTCGTCGAGATGCACCTCGGCCAGCGCGTAGCGGTTCAGGACTTCCTGGATGCGGCCAACGGCGTCGGCGTCGGGCAGGGCGTCGGCGGCCGCCAGCGCGGCGCGGTCCGGCTCGGAGATGGGCTGTCCGGCCTCGGCCATCACCTTCAGGATCTCCGCGACATTGGCGCTCAGCCGCTCACGCGCCGGCCGCGGCTCGCGGGCGACCTCGATCGCGAGCTGCGGCGCAGGCGCGGCGGCAAGATCGCGTGCGGTCGCGGGGCCCGCTCCGGCGGCGAGGCTCATGAGGATGGCGGGCGCGAAAGCGCGCAGGCGGGCCGCCGCGCTCAATCCTGATGCGCCTCGAAGCCGAAGCCGAAATGCGCGTGGTAGTGCGCGATCTGCCACTGTCCTGCTTCCTTGCGAAGTACGTAGGTCGTGAGCACGCTGTGAAAGTGTTGGATCTCGTCGGGCTTCGCCTTGAAGGCGATGTGGTACTGGCTGAGCTCGGCGATCCAGGCGGCGGAGCCCGATTGCTCGACCACGATCTGCAGCGGCTCGATGGTCAGAGCCTGGATCTCGCCAAAAGTCTTTTTCCAGCTCGCGATGACGTTCTCCGGCCCGAAGAACGGCACCGGCGCCGTCGGCTGCAGGGCGGTGACGCTTTTCTCCGGCGAGAACAGCTCGAACATCGCCCCGAGATCGAGCGCCGAGAACGCGGTCGTGAAGCGCTCGTGCAGGTTCCAGACCGGGTCGTCCGGCCGGTCGATCGGCGGCGGCGCGACAATGATCGTCGACGGGTCGTCGGTCATCGTCCGAAAGCCCGGAAAATGCCCGTGATAGTGCACCAGGCGCCATTCGCCGTTTTCGCGCCGGTAGACCTCGGTGGTGAACATCCGGTCCATCAGCACGAACTGGCCGGTCTGGGTCTGTACGGATTCGTAGCGCACGGCGCTGACCAGCCAGGCCACGTCGCCTTCGGCGTTCGTCCGCAGCAGCTTGGCGTCGATCTTGACGTTGCGGTTGTGCGCAAAGGTGCGCCGAAAGCTCTCCTGGACGTTGCCCCAGCCGACCGCGAGCGTCGCCGCGGCGGGAAACGCCGCCGAGATCTTGTCGTCGTCGCGCGCCCAGAGCTGGCTCATGCGCCAGAGGTCGCCGGCCTCGTAAGCATTCCAGAACGTCTCATGGGCGGCGAGCAGCCCGGCGTCGGGCTGGACCGCGGCCGGCTGCGGAGCGTCGGCGCGCGCGGGCGAGCCGAGCGCGGCGACGAAGGCGAGGCAGCCAAACAGGGCCGCCGCAAGACCAAGACGCATCAGAAGTCCCCACCGCAAGGCGTCGTGATGGGGCGGCCCGGAGGCCGCCCCGCATGGCGTCGTCGCCGGCCTGAGAGAACGGCCCGGCTCAGGGCGCCGAGGTCTCGTGGAGGATCTTCTTGAAGGACTCGTAGGCGTAGTCGTAGGCGGCCGTCGCCTCGTCATAGTCTTCGGGCCGCCAGCCGTTGCGCTTGACCTCATAGGCCTGCTGGAGCGCGCGGATCATCCATTCCACGCTCGCCTTCGAGCCGCGGATCGGCTTCTTGTCCACGAGCACGAAGGCCGGGTTGGTGTGGCTCGCGCCGAGGATGCGCAGCGCGACCCAGCTGCTCTGCTCGATCGGAATGTTGAACTCGATCGGCCTGACCTGGCCGTCGGCGACGATCTGCTTGCTCGCCACCGGCTTGCCGTTGACCACGACCTCCAGCAGCACGTTGCGGGTGTCGCCGATCCGGGCCCGCTCGATGTGCCACCAAGGGATGTTGCGCCAGCTCACGCCGGTGATCGGCAGGTCCGAGATGCGCTGCTTCTTGGGCTCCGGCAGCGGCTGATAGACCGTCGCCTGCGTCTCCATCGGATAGCTCGAGCCCAGCACCTCGATCGTCTCGGGCTCGGCCGGCAGCAGCGCCGCGACGTCCGCCGTGACCGTTACGGTCGAGGCGGCGGGAAGCTTGATCTCCGTGCCGACCTTCCGCGACGGCAGATTGCCGTTGACCTTGAAGTTCATCAGATGGCTGCGGCCGTCGGAGACGTAGGAGTCGCCGGCGTCGATGGCGTCCAGAATGCCCTGATAGGTCACCGCGGCCTGCGGGTTGGCGATCTTGGCGTAGGAGCGGCCGCGGCCGACATTCTCGCCGTTGATGCAGGGCCAGTCGGTCTCGCCCGCGATCTCCGCCCGGTAGCCGGCGTTGAGCGTGTGATACCAGATGTTCAGCTCGGAGATGAAGTTCGTGTTGCCGACGCCGAGCAGGTCAGTCGCGCCATGCGCCACCGTCATGATGTATTCATTGGCGCCGATGCTGTCCATCGGCGGCGTTATGTAGTTCGGAAGATCGGCGGACTGCACGTCCAGGCCGAAGCCGGAATGGGTGTAGCTCGACAGGGCGCCCTGCGACTGCATCCATTTCAGCACCGGAAGCGTGTAGCTCGGCCAGTCCTCGATCTTCTTGGTGCCCGGATAGTCGATGTCGCGGATGCCGTGACCGGAGGTGTGGCCGCCGGCGCTGCTCGGGAATTGCGAGACCTCGAGATTGTGCGTGACGACGTTGTTGGGCGTCGAGATCGGGTCCGGCTGGCCGGTGAAGTACTTGGCCTTCTGGTAGTACCAGTTCGGGCCCCAGATCAGGATGTCGGCGACGTCGAGATCCTCGCCGGTCGCGTAGCGCAACATGTCCTTCGGCTCGATGCCGTAGGTCGGATCGTTGTAGTGCAGGCAGCCGGCGGTGTGGACGTGCTTGTCCAGGCTTTCATAGCCGAGCGCCCGCGGATTGATCCAGCGCTTGTACTGGAAGGTCTCGGTCGAGGGCGCGTCGGCCTTGACCGTGATGGTCCGCGTATACTTCTCGTATTGCGGCCCGCGGCCGGTCTCGACGGTGTATTCACCGGCCGGGAGCTCCACGGTCTCGCCGTCATAGCGATAGATCTGGTTCTGGAAGAACAGGTCAGGCACGTAGCGCTTGGAGCGGTAGGGATAGACCCGGCCGAGCTTGTCGCGGATCGTGAAGCGCGCCGCGGTCGGCTTGCCGTCCTCGTCGAGCACGTGCAGCGTCACCGGCACCGCCTTGCCGACGTTGAAGCTGAACTGCGCCTCGCCGCGCATGCCGGGGTTGCCGGGGGCGTAGGGCACGGAGCCGGTGCCGCTCGAGCGCAGCGTCCCGACATTGAAGGACATCGTCATCGACTTCAGGCCTTCGTCGCGGCTGTAGACCTGAAGGATCGCGTATTCGAGCGGGAAGCCGGACAGCGTCTTCTGCATCGGCGCGCCCTGGAACAGGCTGACGGCGGCCCAGCGGTCCTTGGTCGGAACGAAGGACAGGTCGCCATGCTGCGGCCAGATGCCGGTCTGCTCGGGCTGCGGCGGCTGCTTGTACGGATAGCCGCCGCCCCACGTGCCCCAGGTCACGCCGGTGTGGAACACATGCTCCAGCATCACGTCGGTGAACTGGTCGTCATAGACGCTTCGCTCGACCTCCATCCGGGTGAAGTCGTACGGCATCGCCGCCTGTGGGCTGTCGACGTCCAGCGCATCGGTGGCGCCGGCGCGATTGGAGATCTTGACCAGGAAGGTGGTCCAGCCGTCCTTCGTCAGGCCCTCGGTCGAACCGCTCATCGGCAGAACGGTGACCTTGCGCAGCGGGTCGACGTCGACGCGCGCGACGGCGTAACGGTCGAGGATCTGCTGGACGGCCGCGACCGCCTCGTCATCAGCAAGCTGGCCGGCCTTGTAGAGCGCGTCGCGGTCGGCGTCCGAGATCGGCCGGCCGACGAAGGCCATCGCCTGGAGCAGGTGATCGACCTGAACCATCAGCGGCTGTTTCGCGATCCCGCTGACGATCGGCGGCATTGCGCCGGCGGACTGAAAAGGCTGCGACCACGCCAGCTGCGACGCGGCCGGCGACAGCAGCAATGGCGCGGCCACGACGCAAGCGCCCGCCACGCGCGCCCCGAAGGCGCGCATCCCCGAAGACCCCCTGATCATTTCAACTCCTGCTCAAGGCCCTGAAACGCCGGCTCGCCCTCGCCCGCAACCTCCTCAAAGCAGAGTCCGTGCCACGGGCCTGCGGGGCGGCGGTCTCGCGCCCGCGCAAGGTCAGTGGAACGTTGAGGAGTGAAGAGGTTCCGGCGCTCGCCGGGCGGCGAAGATCTGCGGCGCCCTCCGCAGAGGCGATGCAGGCGTATAACAAGGCACTATTTGGAGAAGGTGCAAAATAACGCGGGTGCAATGCTCGGTTTAGCCGGCGAGCGGCGACGCTCGTTGCGCGCCTGTGCTTTTCGCTCTCCGTCCGGAACGGGGCGCGGGCGGGGCCGGCCGCGGCTCCTCGGCAGCGGCGATCCTCCGCCTCAGGGCGTCTCGGTCTCTTTCAGGATGCCGCCATAGATCTCGTAGGCGTATTGAAACGCGGCGGCGGCCACCGGCGCATCCGCCGGGCTCCACTGGCGGCTCTCGGCGTCATAGGCCTGCAGCAGGGCGCGCTGGCTCCATTCGACGCTCGTGCGCGACGCACGCACCGGCTTGTTGTCGACCAGCACGAAGACCGGGTTGGAGTGGCCGGCGCCCATCAGCCGCAGCGCGACCCAGCTGCTGCGCTCGATCGGCGCCGCGAAGGTCATCGTGTGCAGCGAGCCGTCTGCAGGGACCGGCTTGCTGGCCGCCACGCGGCCATTGACGACGATCTCGACCGTCACGGAGCGGGTGGCGCCATAGCGGGCGCGCTGGATGTCCCAGCCGGCGCTTGGGGCCGCCGCGGCGCCGGACGGCAGCTCCGCCGCAAGCGTCGCGCTGATCTCGACGACCCCCGGCCTGTCGAGCTTGACCTCTGCGCCGGAACGCCGGTCCGGGCTCTTGCCGTTCACCGTGAACGCGGTCAGCGCGCTGTGTCCGTCCGAGACGTAGAGGTTGCGCTCGTCGAACCGCCGACGAACCGAGGGCGACGAGGCCGCCGCGCCGAGCGACGCCGGACCGGGCGCGGCGGCCTCGACACCCGCGGTCGCGTCGCAGCGGAGGCCGCCGACGATGTTGGCGCGCATGCCCGCATTGAGGCTGTGATACCAGGGGTTGAGCTCCGCCACGAAGGAGCCGCGCCCGACGTCCAGCATGTCGAGGGCGTCATGCGCCACCCCGAGCGCGAAGGTGCCGGCGCCGGGGCTCATCGCATTGGTGGTGTTCGGCAGCCGCTCGACGCCCGCCTGCGCAGGCCCGGGTTCGGGCGTGAAGCCCGCAAGGCCCCCCTGGCTCCGGATCGAGGCCAGGAAGGGCAGGGCGTAGCCGCCCGCGTCGGCCTCGTCGGACGCGCGGATCAGGCTCGGATCGCGCACGCCATAGCCGTCGATGACGCCGCCGAACGGCCCGCGCAGGGTGGCGCGCGAGACGATCTCGGCGCCTTGTCCGGAGGCGCGGCCGGCGAGCGAACAGAGCGCGAGGGCAGGGCGGGGCGCATCCTCAGCCGCATTCGCCGAAGGGGCCGCCTCGGCCTGCGCGGGAGCCGCGGCGGGCGCGGCCGTCGCCGACGCCAGGATTACGGGCTGCGCGCCGGCCGCGGCGGTCTGAAGAGCCGAGGCGCCCTCCGGAGCCGCCGGGCCCCAGGAGACGCGGAACTGGCGGCCGCCGTCGAACGTCAGGGAGAGCAGCGCGCGCAGGTCGCCAAAGGCCGGCGCCGACCAGGGGCTGCCGAACACCGCCTGATAGCCGCCTGCGACGACGATGATCGCCGCCGCGGCCGCCTTGACCGCCGCGGCGAGCCGCCGGTAGAGGCGCGCTTTGGCGGCCCCGAGCATCGCTCAGCCGCGCCCGGGCGCCTGCAGCAGAAGCTGCGCGCGCTTCCGCACCACCGACATGCACTTGTCGGCGAAGAAGCCGAGGATTCCCGGCAGCGTCACGTCGAGCTTCACCATCTCGGGCAAAACTTCGATCTTCCCCAAGCAGCTCTGACCCATTGCGCTGACGCGAAAGTTCAGGACGTTGTCTGTCCAAACATCCTCTTCGATCGAGAGCGGTATCGACATGTTCTTTGCCTTGACGATACCGTCCTTTATTTGCTTGATGGCTTGTTCCTGCCCCAGCTGATGACTGACGGTCATCGTGACTGGCTTAGACATTGCAACCTCCTGATCGGACCTGGCCGATGAAGACTTCGGGCGCCCGACTGCTTGTGGCTTTCGCCGCGGTGTTGGCCTTGTGCGGAACGAGCCCCGGCGTCAGCGCGGCCGGCAGCGCCGCCGCGGGCGGAGCGCAATTTCGCGCGAAGTGCGGCATCTGTCACAAGGCCGCTCCTAGCGCGAATTCCATCGGGCCGACGCTCTACGGGGTGTTCGGCCGAAAGGCCGGGACCGCGCCAGGATACCACTATTCGGACGCGATCGCCTCTGCGGGTTTCGTGTGGGACGAGGAGAGGCTGGACGCCTTCCTGAAAGACCCGCGGGCTGCGGCGCCGGGAACCAAGATGTCGTTCCCGGGCCTTCCGGACGCCGGACAGCGCGCGGACCTGGTGGCCTTTCTGAAGTCTCTCGCCCCCGGGCAGCCGTGACGGCGCTCACAGGCCGGCGCTTCGGAAGCGCGCGCGCGTGATGGCGTCCGCCGACAGAGCTTCGGCCTCGAGCCGTGCGAGCTTCCGCTCCAGCATGGCGAGTTCGTCTCCTAAAAGAGCAGGCTGCGACGCTCCGCTCGACGAAAACGGCGCCTCGATCATCAGCGCCTCCTCCTCGCGCGTGAAGGCAAAAAGCAGCCGCCCGACGACATAAAGCGCGGCGTAGGCGAGCAGCGTCGTCGACGCGCTGAATGCCAGGCCGACGACGAAGACGCCGCGGAAGATCAGCGGGTTGAGGCCGGTGATCTCCGACAGCGTCGCGCAGACCCCGAAGAGCCAGCCGCCGAGGCGTTTTGGAATGAGCGCCCGCGCCTGCCGGATCATCGCCCGAGCTCCGCGCCCGCCTCGCCGCGCTCGGCCAGCATAACGGCTTCCAGATTTTCAATCCGCATCGCGATGTCGGCGGCGTTGCTGGTCAGGGCCTGCATCCGGTCCTCCTCGTCGGCCCGCGCCGCCGCTCTCTCCAGCCAGCGCACGAGCGCCGCCGCGATCGCCGTGGTCGGCGTCACCACGAAGCACAGGAAGGCGAGCGTCGACAGCACGGCGAGCTCAGCTCTTGGCGTAGGAAAGCGCAGTCTGGCCGCCGAGCTTCTCCTTTATTTCCTTGAGCTCCGCGCTCGCCTGCGACTCGATCGCCAGCCGGTTCAGCGCGGCGTTGACCTCTGAGGTGCGGCCGATGTCGTAGACCTCCACGCGGCCCTCGAGTTCGTCCAGGAGGCCCTCGACTTCGCCGAGCTGCGACATCGCGGCGTCGATGCGCTGGTCGTAAGTCTTGCGGCGCAGCCACAGCCGCGTGGTGGCGGAGCGCTGCAGGGTGTGCATGGCGCGCTCACGCGCCTTGGCCTCCTGCAGCTTCATCTGCAGCCCTTGCATGTCCTGGCTCTGGTGGCCGAGCGAGCGCAGGACCCCTTCGAGCTGCGCCTCGAGCGTCGCCAGCATGGAGACGTTGCGCGCCTTGGCCTGCAAGGCCTCCGTGGCGAGGTCGTCGCGGCCGCGCTGCACGGCGGTTTCGGCCTTGGACTGCCAGTCGGCGACGTCGGCCTTCAGCTTGGCGACGCGGCGTTCGAGCTCCTTCTTCTCCGTGATGCTGGTGATGGCGGAGGAGCGCGCCTTCACCAGCGTCTCCTCCATGTCCTGGATCAGCAGACGAAGCCGCTTCTGCGGATTGCTGGCCCAGGTCACGACGGAATTCACGTGTGACCGACCGACATGGATCGCCCGCGAGATGATTCCCATGCCAAGCTCCCTGCGATGTCTGGGCGCGCCCGGAGAGACGGCCGCTCCACGCCGAGCAGCAAATCGCATGCCATTGAGCCTGCAGACGGATGCCGCCCGCGCAACTGCTTCTGAAACGCGCTGTGATGGACGCGCGCCGCGGCGCGCTTGATGCCCCCCGGAGCCTATGCCATAGGCAACGCCTCCCGCGGGCGCAGGCTTCAGAGGTGGCGTAGATGACGGAAGTCCAGGGCCTGATGGCCGGCAAGCGCGGGCTCGTGATGGGCGTCGCCAACAACCGGTCGATCGCCTGGGGCATCGCCAAGGCCGCCGCCGCCGCCGGCGCGAAGCTGGCGTTCACCTATCAGGGCGACGCGCTCAAGAAGCGGGTCGAGCCGCTCGCCGCCGAGCTCTCGGCGGAGGTCGTCGGCCATTGCGACGTCACCGACCCGGCCACGATCGACGCCGTCTTCGAAAAGACCGGCGAGGTTCTGGGCGGCCTCGACTTCCTGGTTCACGCCGTTGCGTTTTCGGACAAGGACCAGCTCGACGGCCGCTACATTGAGACGACGGCCGAGAACTTCCACAAGACGATGTTCATCTCCTGCTACTCGCTGACGGCTGTCGCGCAGCGCGCCGAGAAGCTGATGGGGAATGGCGGCTCGATCCTGACGCTGACCTATTACGGCGCCGAGAAGTGGATGCCGCACTACAACGTCATGGGCGTCGCCAAGGCCGCGCTCGAGGCGAGCGTGCGCTATCTGGCGGCCGACCTCGGCCCCAACGCCATCCGGGTCAACGCCATCTCCGCCGGTCCGATCAAGACGCTGGCGGCGTCCGGCATCGGCGACTTCCGCTACATTCTCAAGTGGAACGAGTACAACGCGCCGCTCCGCCGCACGGTCTCGATCGAGGAGGTCGGCGATTCGGCGCTCTACCTGCTGTCCGACCTGGGGCGCGGCGTGACCGGCGAGGTCCACCATGTCGACGCCGGCTACCACATCGTCGGCATGAAGAATCCGGAAGCGCCCGACATCTCCGTCGTCGGCTGACGCTCGGCCGCGGTTCGTTCATCGCCGATTCAGCTGGCGGCGCTCAATCCTCAGCTCTTCAACGTGTCGGCCCCGGACGTCGCGCATGCGCATCCTCTGGTATCTTCTGACCTGGCCCGGCCAGCTCGCCCGGCTGGCGTCGCTCGCCGGCGGATCGGGCACCTGGAGCGTGCTCGGCTCGCCGCTCGGCGTCGCGATGAGCACCAGCGCCTTCTACCTGATCGCCTATTTGCGGTTCTTCAGCCCGGGGCCATAGGCGTCGGAGCGCGTCGCCCAAGTAGAAACCCTTAAGGGGCGCGGATCGATTGCATCCGTAGGTAGGCGCCGGCATGGTGGCGGCACGACGCCGCAGCCGGGAACGCCGCCATGCCCACAGTCACAGGCACGCTGAACGACGAAAGCCTCTCTGGCGGAGGCGCCGACGATGTGGTCGTGGGCGGCGGCGGAAACGACTCGGTCGCTGGCGGCGGCGGAGCCGACTGGCTCTTCGGGGACCTCATTGTCCGCTATGGGGTGACGCGCGTCTCGACGACCGACAGCGGGGCGCAGGCCAACGGCCCTTCTTCCAGGCCCGTTTTTTCGCCGGACGGTACGCTCGTCATCTTCTCGAGCAGGGCCACTAATCTTGACGGCGACCCCGGTATGTTCCTGAAGGATCTTGTGAGCGGGGACGTGACGCGATTGTCGCTTTCGTCGATCGCGTTCTCGCCCGACAGCGGGAGCATCGTGGGCGTCCAAGAAGGGCGGATCGTCCTCCAGGACCTGTCGACGTACGAGACCCGCGTCCTCTCCACCGACGCCTCCGGCGCGCCCGTGGCCGGCAATAGCGCGAGCTTCTCCGAAGACGGCCAACGGGTGGCGTTTGTCAGCGCGGCCAACAACATCGTTGAAGGGGACGAGGACGGTCGAGCGGATATCTTTATACGGACTCTTTCGACGGGAGAGATCCACCGCGTGCCGATCGTGCTGCCCACTGCAGATTATGAGCAGGCGAACGGGTCGATTGTAAAGACCATCTTCTCAGGAGATATGACGAAGGCGGCGTTCTACTGCCTGAAGCGCGATATCGATGAACATTATATTTTCTCTTATGTTGTTCAGGATCTGAATACAGGTGAATCAGTGGAAGTTGGGAGAAATGTATCTCTCTTTTTCACAGACGCGGCGTTCGCGCCGGACGGCGAGCACATTGCTTTCGCCGCCTCGACCGGCATTACAATTTATGATCTCGTCACAGGAACATCGACTCGACTTCCCATAGGAGACGATGGGTCGACCCATCTGAGTTACTCGCCAGATGGCCGCTTCATCACCTTTGTGTGGCAAGAGGATCCGGAAGGGTATCCTGACTCAAGAGCGGATATCTATTTGGTTGAAGTGGAAACGGGACACGCGACCGTAGTCGGCCGCGGTGACTCGCCGACGTTTTCCGGCGACAGCTCAATGCTCGCCTATAGCAGCCCGACCCGACCGGTGAGCGGCGACACCAACAACGCGAACGACATCTTTGTGGTGACGCTCCCGTCAGCTGGCGCCCCCGGCGACGACACGCTCGACGGCGGGGCGGGGGCGGATGTCATGCAGGGCGGCGTGGGCTCCGACACCTACTATGTCGACGATGTCGGCGATCGGGTGATCGAGGCCAACGTCACAGGGCACGACCGCATCTTCAGCTCGGTGAGCTACGCTCTGACCGGCCAGTATGTCGAAGAGCTGACGCTGACGGGATCGGCCAACATCAACGCCCTCGGCAACACGCTCGACAATCTGCTGGTCGGCAATTCGGGCAATAACACGCTGGACGGCGGCAAAGGCGCCGACACCATGCGGGGCGGCCTCGGCGACGACGTCTATGTCGTGGACAACGCAGGGGATCGAGCGCTCGAGGCCAAGGGCCAGGGCTTTGATGCGGTGCGGAGCGCCGTGAGCTACGCGCTCACCGGCCAATATATCGAGCAGCTGACGCTCACCGGCTCCCAGAACATCAATGCGCTCGGCAACACGCTGGACAACGTGCTGATCGGCAATTCGGGCGACAACACGCTGGACGGCTGGAGCGGCGCGGACACCATGCGCGGCGGCCTCGGCGACGATGTCTATATCGTGCAGAACACGGGGGATGTGGTCGTCGAAGCGAAGGGCCAAGGCTTCGATGAGGTCCAGAGCTCCGTAAGCTACGCGCTCACTGGACAATATGTCGAGCAGCTGACGCTGACCGGCTCCAAGGACATCAATGCGCTCGGCAACACGCTGGACAACGTCCTCGTCGGCAATTCGGGCGACAACACTCTGGACGGCTGGAGCGGCGCGGACACCATGCGCGGGGGTCTCGGCGACGATGTCTATATCGTGCAGAACACGGGGGATGTGGTCATCGAAGCGAAGGGCCAAGGCTTCGATGAGGTCCAGAGCTCCGTAAGCTACGCGCTCACTGGACAATATGTCGAGCAGCTGACGCTGACCGGATCGAAGGACATCAACGCTCTCGGCAACTCGCTCGACAACATCCTTGTCGGCAATGACGGCGACAACACGCTCGACGGCTGGACGGGCGCCGACACGATGCGGGGCGGAGCCGGCGACGACGTCTATGTCGTGCAGAACGCCGGGGATCGCGCCGTCGAGGCGAGCGGCCAGGGCTTCGACGAGGTGCGCAGCTCGGTGAGCTACGCCCTCACCGGTCAGTACATCGAGAAGCTGACCCTCACCGGCTCTAAGGACATCGACGGTCTGGGCAACACGCTCGACAACACGCTCGTCGGCAATGACGGCGACAACGAGCTGAATGGCGGCAAGGGCGCCGACACCATCATCGGCGGTCTCGGCGCCGACGTGCTCACAGGCGGCAGCGGCGTAGATCACTTCGTGTTCTCGTCGCGGTTGGAGGCTGATCCGTATGGCCCCGACCGCATCACCGATCTGTCGAACTCGGACGTGATCGACGTCTCGAAGATCGACGCCGACGTCACACGCTCGGGCGACAACGCATTCACGGTGGTCGACGCGTTCAGCGGCCGCGCCGGGCAGATCATGCTGCGCTACGACAGCGGAACGGCGGTCACCTCGATCTATTTCGACGTGAACGGCGACAGAAGCGCCGACATGCTGATCGTGGCGGCCGGCTCCCACGCGGACTTCGATAATTTCATCCTCTAGCGCGGACTCGTTGGACCTCCGGCAGCCGCCAGCATACAATCTGCTGATCGTATGGACCTGATGGTGGGGATCGTCGCTCGTGGCGCCTTCGTGGAGGCCGCAGATTCATGGCGCGGCGGGGCCGCTCTACGTCCAGATCGCTGACCAGATCGAGGCGGCGGTCGCGGGCGGCGAGCTGCGCGCGGGCGATCGCCTGCCGCCGCAGCGGGCGCTTGCCGACGAGCTCGGGGTCGATCTGACGACCGTCACTCGCGCCTATGCGGAGGCGCGCCGGCGCAATCTGCTCGACGCCGTGACGGGGCGGGGCTCGTTTGTGGCTGCGCCGCGCAAGGCCGCCGGCCCGGCCATCGACCTCACCATGAACGTGCCGCCGTCGCCGCGCGGCGTCCGGCTTGCGGAGGAGATCGGGCGCGGCGTGCGCGACCTGCTGGCGCGCTCCGACGTCGACACGCTGATGTCCTATCATGCGGGGCCGGGCGCGCCCGGCGACCGCGCCTGCGCGGCGGCCTGGCTTCGCCAGACGCTGGGCTCCGTCGATCCCGAACGGATCTGCATCAGCCCGGGCGCCCAGCCGGCGCTCGCGGCGCTGCTGGCCATGCATGGGCGCGCCCACGGCGTCCTCTTGACCGAGCCGCTGACTTATCCGGGTCTGTTGTCGGCCGCCGGCCATCTGCGGCTGCGGACGGCGGCGGTGGCGGCGGACCAGGACGGGATGCGGCCCGACGCGCTCGCCGCGGCCGCGCGCGAGAGCGGCGGACGGCTCGTCTACCTCAACCCGACGATCTGCAATCCCACCGCCGCGACAATGCCGGAGGCGCGGCGACGCGAGATCGTCGCGGTCGCGGCGCGCGCGGGCCTGACGATCATCGAAGACGACCCTTACGCGCCGCTCGCGGGCGACGCGCCCCCGGCCTTCGCGGCCCTGGCGCCTTCGCTCACCTGGCATGTCGCGACCGTCTCCAAGTGCCTGGCGCCGGGTTTTCGCACCGCCTTCGTGGTCGCGCCGAGCGGCGCCGAGGCGGGCGGGCTCGCCCGCGCCTTGCGCGCGCTGACCCTGATGCCGGCGCCGCTGATGGTGTCGCTGCTGAGTTTTTGGATACGGGACGGCGTCGCAGCCGAGGTGCTGGCGGGCGTGCGAGCCGAAGCGGGCGCACGCCAGACGCTGGCGCGCGACATCCTGCCAGCCGAGGCGAGGGCGCACCCGAGCGGGCTGCATGTCTGGCTGCCGCTGCCGAGCCGCTGGAACCGGCACGGCCTGATCGAGAGCGCGCGCGCCCAAGGGCTCGGCGTCACGCCGTCGGACGCCTTCGCGGCCGGCGGGGACGCGCCCGAGGCGGTGCGGATCTCGCTTGGCGGGGTGCCGGAGCGGGCGCGCCTAGCGGGGGCGCTGCGGACGCTGGCGGCGGTGGTGGCGGACGCCGAAGGCGCCGCTCACGAGGTCGTCTGAGACTTGATGTCGAGCCAGACCGAGGCGGTCTCCGCCTCGTCTTTGCGCACCAGCCGGCCTTCGCCTGCCTTGTGGTGATACTGACTCGCCACCAGCCAGCCCTTCAGCGGGCGCAGCGGCGGGATGCAGGTCAGCAGCAGCAGCGGCAGGGTGGTGAACAGGTGCACCCAATAGGGCGCCGTGTAGGCCGCCTCGAGCCAGACCGCGAAGAAGGCTGAGGGCAGGCACGCGAAGGTGATCGCGAAGAACGCCGGCCCGTCCGCCGGATCCGCATAGGAATAGTCGAGGCCGCAGGCTTCGCAGCTCGGGCGCAGCTTCAGGAAGCCCTGGAACATGTGACCCTCGCCGCAGCGCGGGCAGCGCCCGCGGACGCCGACGGCGTACGGGGCGAGGTTCGGATGGTCAGCGGACATGGGGTCGTGCCTCCCGGCCGCTCGTCCGGCGAGCGGCTCCTTGTACGGGAGAGATGTAGGGATCGAAGCATACAATGTCAACATTGTATGCTGAAGCGGCTAGCCGCGGGAGAACACGGCGACCGCCTCGGTATGCGCCGAATGGCGGAACTGGTCGACCGGGGTGACGAGGTCCAGCCGGTAGCCGCCGCCGACCAGGATCGCCGCGTCGCGCGCGAGCGTCGCCGCGCTGCACGAGACCGCCACGACCCGCGCGACCTTGCCGCCCGCCAGCGACCGCGCCTGGAGCTCCGCGCCGGCGCGGGGCGGGTCGAACACCACCGCATCGAAGCGCGCGAGCTCGGCCGAAGTCAGCGGCCGGCGGAACAGGTCGCGCGGCTCGGCCGAGATCCGCTTCAAGCCAGGCGCCATGCGCGCGGCGGCCGACAGCGCCCCGACCGCCGCGGCTTCGGAGTCCGCGGCGAACACCTCCGCGCGCTCGGCGAGCCGCAGCGCGAACGGGCCGATGCCGCAGAACAGATCCGCCACGCGCTTTGCGCCGGCGACGCCGTCCAGCACCAGGCGCGCCAGCTCTTCCTCGCCTTTGGCGGTCGCCTGCAGGAAGCCGCCCGGCGGCGGCGTCACCTGGGCCCGGCCGATCGTGAGCACGGGCCGGCGCCGCTCCACGACGACGTCGCCGTGGATCGAGAGGCGGGCGAGGTCGAGCCGACCGGCAAGCTCGACGAGCCGCAGCCGCAACGGCTCAGGCGGCGGCCCGCCGCCCCTGATGTCGACGTCGAGCCCGGCGGCGGTGGCGCTCGCCACGATGTCGAGCGGCTTGCGGCGCGAGCTCAGCGCCGCCGCCAGCGCGCGCGCCGCCGGCAGCGCGCCGGCGAGGTCCGGCGCGAGCAGAGGGCAGGCGGCGATCGGCACGATCGCGTGGCTGCGGGCTTCCGCGAAGCCGACCACAATCCGCCCGTCCGCGCCGGCGCGGGCATGGAAGGTCACGCGCCGCCTTCCGGCGCCGTGGGCGTCGAGACAGGGCGCGATTCGGTCCTCGACCTCCAGCCCCGTGCGCCGGAACGCCTCGACCAGCAGCGCGCGCTTCCAGGCGAGCGCCGTGGGCTGCGCCAGCTGCTGGGTGGCGCAGCCGCCGCAGGCGCCGACCTCCGGACAGTAGGGCGCGACCCGCTCGGGGGCGCTCTCGACCACGCGGACGAGCTGAGGCCGTTCGCCCGACAGGTCCGCCTCGACCAGCTCTCCGGGGAGCGCCAGCGGGACGTGGATAGGGCCCTGGGGCCCCTGCGCCACGCCATCGCCCCGCTGGCCGAGGCGTTCGATGCGCAAGAGCTCTGTCACGCCCGGCGCGCCGCGAGCAGGAATTCGCGATTGCCGTCGCCGCCCGCAATCGGCGAGGGAACGACGCCGAGCGGCTCGAATCCGAGCTCGGCCGCCAGCGCCTTCGCGGCCTCGGTGACGCGGGCGTGCACCTCTGGGTTCTTCACCACGCCGCCCTTGCCGACGTCCTTCCGCCCCGCCTCGAACTGCGGCTTCACCAGCGCGATGAGCGCCGCCGCAGGGCTCACCAGCGCGAGGGCGGCGGGCAGCACCACCGAAAGCGGCGCGAAGCTGACGTCCACGGTGACGATGGACGGTGGGGCTAGCAGCGCGTCCGGAGTCAGCGTGCGGATGTCCGTGCCCTCGAGGCTCAGCAGGCGCGGCTCCGCCTGCAGCCGGGGGTGAAGCTGACCGCGCCCGACATCGACCGCCGTGACATGCGCCGCGCCGCGCGACAGCAGGACTTCGCTGAAGCCGCCGGTCGAGGAGCCGACGTCGAGCGCATGCGCGCCGGCGACCCGGATCCCGAAATGGTCGAGCGCGAAGGCGAGCTTCACGCCGCCGCGGGAGACGTAAGGGTGGGCCGGCTCCGCCTCGATCGCGGCGTCGGCGGGCAGCCCGTCGGAGGCGCGCCGGACCGTCGCGCCGTCAGCGCGCACAAGGCCGGCGGCGATGGCGGCCTGCGCCTTGGCGCGGCTTTCGAACAGGCCGCGCTCGACGAGCAGCAGGTCCGCGCGGCGGCGGGGAGAGGAAGACATGAGGCGGACGCGGCCGTTTGGTGAGGTGAGCCGCTGTCTAGCACGCCAGAAACGAAAACGGGGGCGCAGAGCGCCCCCGTTCCGTCAGATCAGATCTGTCGATCGTCTCAGTACTTGGTGACGATCGGAGCCGGAGCCGCCGGGGTCCACAGCGGGATGATCACGCGGGTCCAGAGACGGGTCTCTTTGCCGCCGAGGTTCCGCTGCCACACGTCGCGGGTCAGGTAGGCCTGCATGATGACCGGGCCGAAGTTGTAGCCGACGAGCGGGCCGAGGGCGAACTGCTTCTGCTTCGGACGGCCGCCCGGGGTGTCGTATTCGGTCGAGCCGAACGCGGCGAGGCCGAGTTCCCACTTGCCGAAGGTCTTGGTGGCGGTCAGGTCAAGGTTGAAGCCGTTAGCCGTCTTGCCGCCGTAGTTGTTCGAGGTGTCGAACGTGATGCCCCAGAGCAGGTTGGCGGTCAGGTTCCAGCCATTGCCGGTGTAGCTCGCCGCGAAGTCCTGACGCCAGGTGGTGGCGTGGACGCGGATGTTCTTGTCGCCGGCGTTGAAGTAGAAGCCGGACAGATAGCTGACGCCGAAGCCGTTGCCGAGGTCCCAGGCGAGGGCGGCGGCGGCGAACGGGTTGTAGAGGCCGTAGTTGTCAACGCCGCCACGGACGTCGACGTGGGCGTTCGGCAGCGCGGCCAGCAGCTGGAAGTTCGCGCCGAGGATGGTCCACGGGGTCGACCAGGCCAGAACCGGCACGTCGACCAGCAGCTTGGTGTCGGGGTTCGTGTTGCGAACGCCCCAGCTCAGCGTGTTCACGAAGTACACGCCTTCCGGAAGCGGCGCGCCACGCGCCAGGCCGACCGTCTCACCGGTCTGCGCAGTCGCGGGGAAGGCGTTCGCCTCCATCGACGAGGCGCCGAGCATCATCGCGCCCACCGCCGCAATTTTCATCACAGTTTTCAGCATGTTGCCTTTCCTCCGATCGGCGCCCTGCCGGGACGCCGCCTCTCCGAGCACGAAATCGTTTTCGCCTACCGGTTCGGTTTCTTCCGTCCCCGATGTCGAAATCTGTCGGAAACAGAACCGATGGCTCAACAAGCGCCCCCGACTCGGCGCCGCTGCTTGGAGAGGACATTTTTTGGGCGGCTTTCGCCACCGGAATCGCCGGGTATCGCCCTAGTTCCGCAACCACTGTCGCCGAAATGTCGCAGCGGTTCTTGGGTAAATTATCCGTAAATTCACATTCCCGAGACGGGGAACGGCGCCTGCCGTTTGTGCAAATTATAAGGACTTCAAAGAGTTGCGCGGTTGCAGGAAAGGGCCTCAACCGGCGTCCACGCTACTTGAGCGTGTTCTGGGCGACCGTGAGCCCCGGCAGACCGCCCGATCCGCCCACCGCCAGATCGGGGGTCGCCGCCTTGTCCCAGCGGTATCCCAAAACCCCGCCTCGCCGAAATCCCGTCACCGTATTGCCCACGATCGTGGCGGGACCGACGCCCTCTACAACCGACACGCTGATTCCCACGTCGCAGCCCCGGACGACGTTTCCGGAGATCGTCACGTCGCGCAGGTAAGGTCCCCAGCCGGCGTTGATTCCGGCCGTCGGGGCGTTCTCGACGACGTTGCCCGTGACGGCGACGTCCGCCTCCACGCCGATGCCGAGGCCGTAGCTCTCGCCCGGCCCGTCGAGCTTCTTCCGGCGGAAGAGATTGCGGACGACGTTGCCGACGATCGTGCCGAGGCGGCCGCCCTCGTTGAAATTGGCGACGCAGATGCCGTTGCCGGCGCCGTCCACGAGGTTCGAGGAGATCACCGCGCCGGAGAAGCCGTATTCGGCGAAGATGCAGGTCTCGCCGCTGTCGAGGCAGAGATTGTCGGTGATCATGACGTCGTCGGCTGCGTGGGCCCGCACGGCCGAGAAGGCGGACCGCCGGATCGCGTTGCCGGAGATCATCACGCCGCCGGCCTTCGAGACGTTGATCGCGTTGCCGTTCCAGCCGAGCCCGCCGTCGAGCGCGCCGGTGTCCTCGATCCGGTTCCGGCTGATCACGGAACTCTCGTCCGCCTTGTCGTTCCGGCGCAGCAGCACGCCGTTGTTGCGGCAGCCGAGAATGACGCTGTCGGTCAGCGACAGGCCCTTGCCGTCGATCGAGAACAGCGCCGCCTGCCGCGCGCCCTCGAACCGGCAGTCCCGGACCGTCCCGCCCGAACGCAGCAGCATCAGGCAGTTGGCCCCGGCGTCGAGCACCGTAACGTCGTCGATGGCGAGCGTGGCGACGTCCGCGAACTCCAGGACGCCGGTCTCGGCGGCTCCCGGAATGGCGCCGCCGTCGAAGGTGAGCCCCCGCAGCGCGAGGCGTTTTGCTCCCTTGGCCTTCAGCACGGGCCCCGAGCCCGAGAGCTCCAGGCGGGTGGCGTGCGGCGCGCCGACCAGCATCGCGCCGTCCGGTAGCGTGACGTTGGAGACCCGATAAACGCCGGGGCCCAGCGCGAGCGGACGGCCTTCGCGCGCCGCGCGCTCCAGGGCGCGGGTCAGGGCGCGGCTCTGGTCGGCGTCGCCGGGCCGGACGCCGAGCGCCTCGGCGTCGAGCGCGCCCGGGAGCGCCTCCGCCCAGGCGGGCGCCGCGGCGAGCCCGGCGAAGGCGGCGCTCGCCGCGATGAAGCGTCTGCGCGAGATCGCGAGATCGGCTGGCGCCGCGCGGGCCACTGGTCGTCTCCGGGAGAGCTGCGTCCCGCGGCTGCGGGGCCGATCAAGCTTCGCCGTTGGCGAGCTCGCGAACAAGCCGCCCATGGGCCTCAAGCGTCCGCGCTCGATCGATCGTGATGCAGCGGCCATGCTCGACGACCACCCGGCCGCCGACGATCGTGGTCGCCGCCCTCGCGGGTCCGCACAGCACGAGCGCCGCGACCGGGTCCCAGGCCGCCCCCGCAAAATCGAGGCCGGAGACGTCGAAGGCGGCGAGATCGGCCGCCTTGCCGGGCGCCAGCCGTCCGATGTCGGGCCGGCCGAGCGCGTCCGCGCCGCCGAGCGTGGCGAGCTCCAGCGCCTGGCGCGCCGTCATCGCTCCCGCGCCCTCGGCGACGCGCTGCAACAGCAGCGCCTGGCGCGCCTCGTTCAGCAGATGTCCGGAATCGTTCGAAGCCGAGCCGTCGACGCCGAGGCCGACGGGCACGCCCGCCGCCAGCATCGCGCGCACCGGAGCGATTCCGCTGCCGAGCCGCATGTTGGAGCACGGACAATGCGCGATGGCGGTTCGGCTGCGGGCGAACAGGTCGATCTCGGAGGCGTCGAGCTTCACGCAGTGGGCGTGCCAGACGTCGGGGCCGCACCAGCCGAGCTCCTCGGCGTACTGGCCGGGCCGCAGGCCGAAGCGCTCCAGCGAGTAGGCGACGTCCTCGTCATTTTCCGCGAGGTGGGTGTGCAGCCGAACGCCGTAGCTTCGCGCGAGCTCGGCGCAATCGCGCATCAGCTCGCGGCTGACCGAAAAGGGCGAGCACGGCGCGACGCCGACGCGGATCATCGAGAAGGCGCGCGGATCGTCGAAAGCCTCGATCAGCCGCCGCGTGTCGGCAAGGATCGCGTCCTCATCCTCGGCCATCGCGTCGGGCGGCAGGCCGCCTTGCGACTGGCCGATGCTGATCGCCCCCCGGGTGGCGTGAAACCGAAGCCCGACCTCGCTTGCAGCCTCGATCGAATCGTCGAGCCGCGCTCCGTTCGGGAACATGTAGAGGTGGTCGGAGCTCGTGGTGCAGCCGCTCTCGGCGAGTTCCGCAAGCGCGACGGTCGTGGAGACGCGGATGTGGTCGGGACGCATCCGCATCCAGAGCGGATAGTGCGCGCTCAGCCAGCCGAACAAGAGCGCGTCCTGTCCCGCCGGCAGCGCGCGGGTCAGGTTCTGGAACATGTGGTGATGGGCGTTGACCAGGCCGGGCGTCACCACGCAGCCGCGCATGTCGAGGGTGAGGTCCGCCTCGCGCGGCAGCTCTGCGGTCGGACCCACCTGCTCAATCACGCCGTCCCGCGCGAACAGGCCGCCATTCGCGATCTCGCGCCGCGCCTCGTCCATCGTGACGAGAATGTCCGCGTTCCGGATCAGCAGGGTCGGCAAGACAGGCGCTCCGCATCAGGGCCGCTGCCCCGCCGGGCGGGTTCATGACCGATCGGGCCGCCCGCGTCGAGGCCGGGAACAAGCGCGGGACAGGCTAGTTGCAACAGTCAGGACCCTGATCGGCGACACGCCAGAGGAGGCTCGGCGAATGTCCACCAAGCACCCCAAGACCAAGACTCCCACGGATGCGGACCTTCGGGCGAATCCGCTGATCGGCGCTTCGAAGGGCGCGACCATGGCCCACGCGACTCCGGACGACGTGGAGGACGCGGAGGGCGAGAGCACGTTCGAGGGCGACGTCGAGAACGACGTCAATCCTCAGGGCGGCATCGACAAGGACGACGCGCGAGGCGCGAACCGCAGGCGCGGGTCCTGAACGCGGAAGGATCAAACCAGTGTCAGGCGACAAGACCCACGAGCAGCAGCTTCGGATGTTCGAGCGCAAGCCCGATGTCCCGGACCCCCGCCGAACCGCGGAAGCGCTTCAGGAGGAGCATAGCGGCCCCGCCGAGGCGACCGCCGACGAACCCCGCGACGAAAAATATCCGGTCAGCCCGCAGGGACTTCATCAGGAGAACCGAGACCACAACAAGCACAACCACCAGGGGCAGTCGGGCCATCGCCCGCAGAGCCACACCCCCGATCAGGAGAAGCGCTGAGCTTCAGCTTGATTCACGCGAAGGAGACATCCGATGGCGAAAGCCAGCCGACACGATATGGGCCCCGGCGCCCAGGGCAAGAATGACGGCTCCGGCGCCATGACGGACGCGCCGGAAGGCATGATCGGCGAGAACCAGATCCTGTCGAACCGCGACAAGTCCCAGCATCCGAAGGAGCGCGGGCTCGACGGCAAGCGCGTCCAGAGCGAGCAGCGCCAGGACGCCGCCTTCGAGAAGTAGGCCGGCCGCGGCGGCCTATTCGGCCGCCGCCGGCGTCTCGGCTGCGCCTGCCGGCTCGAGCGCCGCGGCGATGGCGTCGTCGACCCGCTCGAGCCAGATGAACTCCAGCCGGTCGCGCGCCCCTTGCGGGATCTCGTCATAGTCCCGGCGGTTGCGGGCCGGCAGCATCACGCGGGTGACGCCGGCGGCGGCCGCGGCGACGACCTTTTCCTTGATGCCGCCGACCGGCAGCACCAGGCCGCGCAGCGAGATCTCTCCCGTCATCGCGGTGTCGTTGCGCACCGTCCGGTTCGTCAGCAGCGAGGCCAGCGCGACATACATCGCCACGCCCGCGCTCGGCCCGTCCTTGGGCGTCGCGCCTGCCGGGACGTGTACATGCACGTCGTTCTTCTCGAACAGCGCCGGATCGACGCCGAGCGAGGCCGCGCGGCTCTTCACCAGGCTCATCGCCGCCTGCGCGCTCTCGCGCATCACCTCGCCGAGCTGGCCCGTGAGAATGAGCCCGCCGCGGCCTGGCGTGCGGGTCGCCTCGATGAACAGGATGTCGCCGCCGACAGGCGTCCAGGCGAGGCCGGTCGCGACCCCCGGCACGCTGGTGCGCATCGCGACCTCGTTCTCGAAGCGCGGCTGGCCGAGGATGGCGGCGAGGTCGTCGACCCCGATCCGCACCTGCTCGGCGCTGCCTTCCGCGACCCGCACCGCGGCGTGCCGCAGGGCGCGGCCGATCTCGCGCTCGAGATTGCGGACGCCGGCCTCGCGCGTATAGGCGCGGATGATGGCGCGCAGGGCGTCGTCGTCTATGGCGGCCTGCTCGGGCTTCAGCCCGTTCGCCTCGAGCTGCCGGCGCACAAGGTAGCGCCGCGCGATCTGCAGCTTCTCGTCCTCGGTGTAGCCCGCGAGGCTGATGATCTCCATGCGGTCGCGCAGCGGACCCGGGATGGTGTCGAGCATGTTAGCGGTCGCGATGAACGCGACGCGCGACAGGTCGAACGGCACGCCCAGATAATTGTCGCGGAACGTCGAGTTCTGTTCCGGGTCCAGCACCTCCAGCATCGCGGCGGAGGGATCGCCCTGCACGCCGCGGCCCATCTTGTCGATCTCGTCCAGCATCATCACGCAGTTGCGCGCCTTGGCCTTGCGGATGCCCTGGATGATGTTGCCCGGCAGCGCGCCCACATAGGTGCGGCGATGGCCGCGGATCTCGGCCTCGTCATGGACCCCGCCGAGGCTGACCCGCACGAACGGCCGGTCCATCGCGCGGGCGATCGACTGGCCGAGCGAGGTCTTGCCGACGCCGGGCGGCCCGACGAAGCACAGGATCGGCGCGCGGCCCTGCGGGGCGAGCTTGCGGACCGCGAGATATTCCACGATCCGGCTCTTGATCCGCTCGAGGCCGTAATGGTCCTCGTCCAGGATGCGGCGCGCCTCGGCGATGTCGATCAGCTTCTCGTCGCCGATCTTCCACGGCAGCTCGATCAGCCAGTCCAGATAGGTCCGCACCATGCCGGCTTCGGCGGCGGCTTCCGGCATGCGCTCATAGCGACGCAGCTCCTTGCGCGCCTGCTCCTCGACCTCCTTCGGCATCTCGGCCTTGGCGATCGCTTCGCTGAGCTCCGCGACCTCCTGCGCCTTGCCTTCGCCCTCGCCGAGCTGGCGCTGGATCGCCGCCATCTGCTCGCGCAGCACCGCCTCGCGCTGGCGCTCGTCGAACGACGCCTTGGTCTGGCGGCCGATCTCGGCCGAGATGCGCAGCACCTCGATCCGGCCGGCGAGCAGCCGGGAGACCTTCTCCATGCGGGCGACGAGGTCGACCGTCTCGAGGATCTCCTGCTTCTCCTCCGGCCTCACGTCGAGATAGGCGGCGGCGAGATCGGCGAGCTGGGCGGGCGAGGTCGCGCCCTGCACCGCGGCGATCAGTTCCTGCGGCGCCTGCGGCAGCAGGCTGAGCGCCTCGACCGCCTGGCTCTGCAGGTGCAGGAAGCGCGCCTCGATCTCCGAAGAGCGGGTGTCGGGCTCGGGTATGTGCAGGACGCGCGCCGCCGGGAACGGCGTTCCGGGCAGGAAGTCGAGCACGCGCATGCGCTGCGCGCCCTGGCAGACGATGTGGTGCGAGCCGTCCGGCGCCGTCATGTAGCGCACGATGTTGGCCACCGTGCCGATCCGGTAGAGCCCGTCCGGCCCCGGATCCTCGACCTCCGGATCGCGCTGCATCAGCACGCCGATCGGCCGCTCCTCGCGCACCGCCTGCTGGACCGCGGCGATCGACTTCGGCCGCCCGATCGAGAACGGCGCGATCAGATGCGGGAACAGCACCGTGTTGCGCACCGGCAGGATGATCAGCGCGTCGGACGGGATGGGATGGACCTCGGTGGACGCCGAAGACTCGGCGGCCGGCGCGTCCGAAACGTTGTCGCTTGGCGTCATCAGCTTGCTCCCTAGCCGGCCTTGGAGAGGCTGAACACGAGGCAGCCATTGCGCGCGATGCGTCGGACCACATAGCGGCCCGGCGGAAGCGGGATGCGGCGTTCGAACCGGCCCTGCGGCAGCTCAAGCCGGTGGATCGTGGCGTTGCGCAGCTCCGGCGGCAGCACGCGGCGGCCGGCGACGATCAGCGCGCCGTCGTCGATCGCGGCCTCGACCTGATCGGGGTCGACGCCGGGCAGCCCGACGATGACCAGAACCTCATGCTCGGTCTCGATCACGTCGACTGGCGGCTCCCAGCACGGCTCTGGCGCCGCGCCGCCCGGCCTCAGCTGGAAGATCTGCCGGCGCATGCGTTCGGCGCGCGCCAGCGTCTCCACCGCTTCCGCCAGCATCCAGTTCGCCGGATCCCTGTTCGGCATTGCGAGCCTCTTTCGTCATGTCTGCGGGGCCCAGCCCCGCCGGGCGCCGTCCCGAATGAGCGCCCCGACCTGCACGCCGTCAAGCCGAGGACCGGCCCCGCTTAGGGAGCCGGCCGGGGCAGGTCCATGACCTGGCACAAACGCGGGCGGGCCGCGTCGCCCGCGCCGCGCGTCACTGCTGCTTGCGGCGCTCCGCCACCTTCTCAGGTGTGACCTTCCCCTGCTTGCCGCTGAAGTGGCCGATCACATAGTTCGCGACCGCCGCGAGCTCCTCATTGCTGTAAGCGGCGAAGTTCGGCATCCAGGCGGCGGCGTTGATGTCCTTCAGGTCGGACCCCTGAAGCAGCGCCATCGTCAGGTTGACGCCCTCCGGATCGTTAACCGAACGCAGCCCGGCGAGACTTGCGTAAGGGGTCTGCTGGCCCTTGCCGTTGTACTGGTGGCAGCTCGCGCAGGCGCCTTCGAAGATCCGGCGGCCAAGGTCGCCCTTGGCTTCGTCCGCCGGCGGGGCCCAGGCAGTCGATTTCTTGAGCGACTCCGGATCGGGCGCGATCTCGGTCCCGGCGGGTCCGGGCTGCGCCTTCACCAGCCGCAGATAGCTGACGAGCGCGCCGCGGTCGGCGTCGTTCAGATAGCGGGTGCTGTATTCGACCGCCTCCGCCATCGGGCCGGACGCGGCGGCGCGCCCTTCGGCGTGGCCGGTGGCGAAGTAGTCGGAGAGCTGCTGGTCGGTCCAGGCGCCGACGCCGAAGGTCTTGTCCGAGGTGATGTTGTAGGCGCGCCAGCCCTGGATGTCGGCGCCCGCGAACTCCTTGCTGTCGTCGAGCGCGAAGGCGAAGTTCCGCGGCGTGTGGCATTCGCCGCAATGGCCAAGCGCGTTGGCGACGTAGTCGCCGCGGTTCTGCTCCGGCTTCAGGTCGGGATCGTCGCGGAAGCGGCGCGCGTCGAGGAACGCCATGTTCCAGAACGCCATCGCCCAGCGCTGGTTGAACGGGAAGGACAGCTCGTTCTTCTTCGCCGGCGCATGGACCGGCTCGAGGCTGAACAGATAGGCCTTGATGGCCACCGCGTCGTCGCGGCTCATCTTCGTGTAGGAGGTGTAGGGGAAGGCCGGATAGAGATTGCGGCCGTCTTTGCGGACGCCGTGGTGGAGCGCGCGGACGAAGTCGTCGTCGCTCCAGGTCCCGATGCCGGTCTCCTTATCGGGCGTGATGTTGGTCGAATAGATCACGCCGAAGGGCAGCTTGAACGGCGTGCCGCCCGCATAGGGCTTGCCGCCCGGAACCTGGTGGCAGGCGACGCAGTCCGCCGCGCGCGTGAGATATTCGCCGCGCGCCACGAGCTCCGGCGTCGCCGCGACGTCAGCGGCCGAGACCTCCTTGTCGTTGCGCATCCACCGATAGGCGGCAAGGCCGGCCAACCCGACCACGCCGAGGACGGCGATCGCGACCGCGATCTTCAGCAGGCTTTTCAGGAACGCCATCAAGCCGCTCCCGCCTTGGGATCGGCCAGCAGTTTCGGGTCGAGCGGCAGCTTGCGCAGGCGCACGCCGGTCGCGGCGAACACCGCGTTGGCGATCGCCGGAGCGGCGATCGCGGTGCCGACCTCGCCCATGCCGCCGATCGGCCCTTCGTTCTTGACGATATGAACCTCGATCGGCGGCGTCTCGTTGATGCGCATCATCCGGTAGTCGTGGAAGTTGCTCTGCTTCACCGCGCCGTTCTCGAAGATGATCTCGTTGTAGAGCGCCATGGTCCAGCCGAAGACCAGGCCGCCCTGGATCTGCGCCTCCACCGTGTTGGGGTTCATCACCGGCCCGCAATCGACCGCCGCGACGCCGCGGCGGATGCGGATGTGGCCGCCCGGCGAGACCTCGACCTCCGCGATCGCGCAGATATGGCTGCCGAACGGCGACGCGAAGGCGACGCCGCGCCCGACGCGCGGCGGCAGCTTCTCGCCCCAGCCGATCGCCTCCGCGGCCTTGTTCAGCACCGAGAGCGGCCGCGGGTTCTTGGCGAGGTTCTTGCGCCGGAACTCGACCGGATCCTTGCCGGCGGCGTGCGCGAGCTCGTCGATGAAGCCTTCGGTCTTGAAGATGTTGTGGGTCGGTCCGACGCCGCGCCACCAGCCGATCGGAATGGCCTCCGGCATGTCGTGCGGCACCCATTCCACATGGAAGGCCGGGATGTCGTAGGACAGCTCGTCCGAGCACTCCGTCAGGTCGGCGTCGAAGCCGTCCTTGCGCAGCATCTGCGGGGCCCAGCGCTTGGGGACGGAGGCGCCGCAGGTCCGGTCCTTCCAGATCACCGGGTAGCCTTCGTCGTCCACAACCGCCGAGACGCGGTCGAGATAGGCCGTGCGCGGGATGTCGTGGCGGATGTCGTGCTCCCGCGACCAGACCATCTTGACCGGGTAGGGGACCTGCTTCGCGATATTGACCGCGAGCTCGATGTAGTCGGCCTCGAGCCGCCGGCCGAAGCCGCCGCCGAGATAATGGTTGTGGAGGATGACCTTGTCCTCCGGCAGCCCGGTCAGCTTGGCGGCCGCGCCGGCGGCGCGCGTCGGCACCTGATTGCCGACCCAGATCTCGCAGGCGTCGGGCCGGACATGGACGATCGCGTTGAGCGGCTCCATCGGCGCATGAGCCAGGATCGGATGCTCGTAGACCGCCTCGATCGTCTTGCCCTGCCGGTCGAGCGGGCCGTCGCTGCGCGCGACCAGGGCCTTGCCGGTGCGGGAGGCCTCGTCGAGCGCCTTGAACAGGCCGGCGGTCGAGAAATTCGCGTTGGGGCCGTGGTCCCACTCGATCTCGAGCGCCTCGGCGCCTTTCTTGGCGGCCCAGTAATGCGGCCCGGTCACGGCGACGCCGTGCGGCAGCCGGATGATGTCCTTGACGCCCGGGACCTTGCGGGCCGCGTCCTCCTTGACCGACTTCAGCATGCCGCCGGCGGTCGGGCAGGTGACCACATAGGCGATCTGCATGTCCGGCACCCGCACGTCGATGCCGAAGATCGCGGAGCCGTCGACCTTGGACGGGCTGTCGATGCGGCGCATCGGCTTGCCGACCAGCTTGAAGTCCTTCGGGTCCTTAAGCCCGACCTTCTCCGGGGTCTGCTGCTTGGCCGCCGCCTCGGCGAGCTCGCCATAGGTCGCGGACTTGCCGCTCGCCGCGTGCTTCACGACGCCGGCCTCGGTGGTGCATTCGCCGGCCGGAACGCCCCATTGTTCGGCGGCCGCCGAGATCAGCATGGCGCGCGCGACCGCTCCGGCCTCGCGCAGGATCATCCAGTTCGAGCGCACGCTGGTCGAGCCGCCGGTGGTCTGCGACTTCAGCAGCGGCGTGCCGTAGAGCAGGTCGATGGCCGGCGCATGTTCCACGACGACCTGGTCGAGGCCGACGTCGAGCTCTTCGGCCAGCAGCATCGCCTCGGTGGTGTAGACGCCCTGGCCCATTTCCACATTCGGCATGACGAGCCGCACCGGGCCCTCGGGGTTGATGCGGATCAGCGAGTTCGGCGCGAAGGTCGCGCCCTCCTTGGCGGCGAGCTCCGCGTCGCCGGGCTGCGGGCGCGCCGCTATGGTGGCCTTGGCGGAGCCGGCGCCGAGGAAGAAGGCGAGCGCGAAGCCGCCGCCGGTCTGCAGGAGGGCGCGGCGGCTCGGCTGGGGCAGGGAGATCGGGAGGGTCATTGCGCCGGCCCCTTCTGGAGGTTGTAGGCGATCGTCTGCTGGCCGACCGGCTGCCCGGTGGCCGCCTGATGGATCGCCTGGCGGATGCGCACATAGGTGCCGCAGCGGCAGATGTTTCCGGACATCGCGGCGTCGATGTCCGAATCCGTCGGTTGCGGCTTGTGCTGCAGCAGCGCCGTCGCGCTCATGATCTGGCCTGTCTGGCAGTAGCCGCACTGCACGACCTCGACGGCCAGCCAGGCGTCCTGGATCTTCTTGCCTTCGGGCGTCGCGCCGATCGCCTCGACGGTGGTGATCTTCGCCTCGCCGAGCTGCCCGACCGGCAGCACGCAGGAGCGCACCGCGCGGCCGTCGACATGCACCGTGCAGGCGCCGCATTGCGCGATGCCGCAGCCGAACTTCGTGCCGGTCAGCCCGATCACGTCGCGCAGCACCCAGAGAAGCGGCATGTCCTCGGGGACGTCGACCGAGCGGTCTTCGCCATTGACGTTGAGCGTGAGCATTTGGGCGAGCCTCCCCTCGGAATCCGGAGCGGCGCCCGCGCACGGACGCCGCAGATCGTCAGTTAGTGCTCGGCGCGTTCGCTTCGACACTCGCTGTTGCAAGCGCGAAGTGCAGATATGAGCATGGCCTGGCCGATCGCCGCTGCCGCACAGTCCGATCTCCCTCAAGCCCGCGCCGGCCTGCGCTGTTCCACCCGGCCTGTGTTTTTGCGCCGCCTGATCAGACGGCATCCGAGAGGAAGAAGCATGGACTACGTCAAACTCGGCTCGACCGGCCTCGACGTCTCGCGGGTCTGCCTCGGCTGCATGACCTATGGCGAGCCGGGACGCGGCAACCACGCCTGGACGCTCGACGAGGAGGCGAGCCGACCGCTGATCCGGCAGGCGCTCGAGCTCGGGATCAATTTCCTCGACACCGCGAACTTCTATTCGCTGGGCTCGTCGGAAGAGATCGTCGGCCGCGCCATCCGCGAATTTGCGCGGCGCGACGAGATCGTGCTCGCCACCAAGGTGTTCATGCCGATGCGGCCGGGGCCGAACGCCCGCGGCCTGTCCCGCAAGGCGATCTTCGCGGAGCTCGACGCCAGTCTGAAGCGGCTCGGCACGGACTATGTCGACCTCTACCAGATCCATCGCTGGGACTACGCCACGCCGATCGAGGAGACGCTGGAGGCGCTGAACGACGTCGTTCGGGCCGGCAAGGTCCGCTACATCGGCGCCTCGTCGATGTATGCGTGGCAGTTCGCCAAGGCGCTTTACGTCTCGCGGATGAATGGCTGGGCCGAATTCGTCAGCATGCAGAACCACCTCAACCTGATCTATCGCGAGGAGGAGCGCGAGATGCTGCCGCTCTGCGCCGACCAGGGCGTCGGCGTGATCCCGTGGAGCCCGCTCGCCCGCGGGCGGCTCACGCGGGACTGGGACGAGAGCAGCGCGCGCCAGGACGCCGACGAGTTCGGCAGGACGCTCTATGTGGCGAGCGACCGCCAGGTCGCCGAGGCGGTCGCCAGGATCGCCGCGGATCGCGGCGTCCCGCGCGCCCAGGTGGCGCTCGCCTGGGTGGCGCAGAAGCCGGAGGTCACCGCGCCGATCATCGGCGCCTCGAAGCCCGGCCATCTGACGGACGCCATCGCGGCGTTGTCGCTGAACCTGACGGCGGAGGAGATCGCCGCGCTGGAAGCGCCGTACGAGCCGCATTCGGTCGCGGGGTTCGCCTGAGCCTCTCCAGGCGGGAAAACTTGACTGCCGCATCCGATAGGTCTGCTATATGATATAAGACAGCGGGCTGGGCTCGCCCGCTCGGTTGCATGGCGCCGCGCGACTCACTCTAGGATGGCTGGTCCTGCCGCATGTCTGGCGCAAGCGTGATGAATGAGAGCAAGGAACCCGCCGAGGTCGCCGGCGGCGCGGAGTCGCTCGGCTTCCGGCCGCTCTACCGGCAGGTTCGCGACCGGCTGATCCGGCGGCTGGTGGACGGCGTCTGGGCGCCGGGCGAGCCGCTGCCGAGCGAGATCCAGCTCGCCGCGGAGCTCGGCGTCAGCCAGGGCACGGTCCGCAAGGCGCTCGACGCGATGGCGGCCGAGAACCTCGTCGTGCGCCGGCAGGGGCGCGGCACCTTCGTCGCCCGCCACGACGAAGAACGCATCATGTTCCAGTTCTTCAAGCTGGTCGGCGACGACGGCCGGCGGACATTTCCGCAAAGCCGCGTGCTCGGGCTCTCGGTCGCAAAGGCGAACGCCGCCGAGCGCGCCACGCTGAAGCTCGCCAAGGACACGCGGGTGATCCGCATCCGCCGGCTGCGCTCAATCGACGGCGCGCCCGTGATCGTCGAGAACATCGCGCTTCCGGAGCCGATGTTTCCGGGCCTCGCGGCCATGGAGCTGCCGAACAACCTCTATGGCCTCTACGCGATGCGCTTCGGCGTCACGGTGGCGAGCACCCGCGAGCAACTCAAGGCGGTGTCGGTGTGCGAGACCGACGCCAAGGCGCTTTCCATACAGGCCGGCGCGCCAGCGCTGAAGATCGACCGTCTGGCGCTGTCGCTGGAGCGACAGCCGGTGGAGTGGCGCGTCAGCGTCTGCCTCACCGACAAGGTTCACTATCTGTCGGAACTGCGCTGAGGGAAGCGCCGCCGGAGCCGCTGGCGGGTTCGTGTTCGCGGTCAGTCTTATAAAAGATATGTTATCACTTTACTTCGCGGGAGAGGGCGTCTAGCGTCCTCGACCGGACGAGAGGACGGCCCGCCAAGAGGCCGCCTCGCCGTCGGCGCGAACCGGCGCCGGCGAGCAGCGGGATGGAAGCGTGACGAACCGCGTGGCAAACGCAAAGGCTCACCTGTCCGCGCGGCGGAGCACGGCGCGACGCGCCGGCTCCGTCCGCGCCGCTGCTCCCAAGACACAAGAAAATCAGAACATCCGCTCTGTCCTTGGGAGGGACGCATGGCTTCAGAGGGCCCTCTTCTGGAGGTCGCCGGCGTAACGCTTCAGTACAAGACGCCGCAGCATCTGATCACCGCGACCTATCGGGTCGATTTCGAGGTCTACACCGGCGACCGGTTCATCCTGCTCGGGCCCTCGGGCTGCGGGAAGTCGACGCTGCAGAAGGCGGTCGGCGGCTACATGACGCCGACCGAGGGCCAGATCCGGCTGAAGGGCAAGACCGTCACCCGCCCGGGCCCGGACCGCATGATGGTGTTCCAGGAGTTCGACCAGCTGCTGCCGTGGAAGACGGTGCGGCAGAACGTGGTGTTCGCGCTCGAGGCCTCGGGCCGTCTGACCGGCAAGGCCGCGGACGACAAGGCGATGCACTACATCGAGAAGGTCAATCTGGGAGCCTTCGCCGACAGTTATCCGCACATGCTCTCCGGCGGCATGAAGCAGCGCGTGGCGATCGCGCGCGGCATGGCGATGGAGCCCGACATCCTGCTGATGGACGAGCCGTTCGCCGCGCTCGACGCGCTGACGCGCCGCAAGATGCAGGACGAGCTGCTGATGCTGTGGGAGGAGACGCGCTTCACGGTGCTGTTCGTCACCCACTCGATCCCCGAAGCGATCAAGATCGGCAACCGCATCCTGCTGCTGTCGCCGCATCCCGGCCGGGTGAAGGCCGAGCTCAACAGCGTCGAGGATCCGCAGGAAGCGCGGCTGCTCGAGCAGCGCATCCACAACATGCTGTTCTCCGACGAGGTCGCCGAAGCGATGGAGCCGGTCCATGCGTGACGCCGTGGCCGCCCCCGCCCTGACCGGTTATCCGGCCCCGCGCCCAGAGCTGGTGCGCGAGGACGCCTCGGGAGAGGCCATCACGGTCGTCGAGAAGCCGCTCTCGCCGTTCGAGATCTGCTACAATTCCGGCTGGCTCAGAAAAGCGGTGATCCTGGTCATCCTGGCGGTGATCTGGGAGCTCTACGCCCGTTATCTGAACAACGACCTGCTGTTTCCGACCTTCACCGCCACGATCTCGGCCTTCGCGCAGAACGTCGCGGACGGCGTGCTGCCGGCGCGCGCCTGGGCGTCGATCAAGGTGCTGCTGATCGGCTACAGCCTGGGCGTGCTGCTCGCCGCAGTGCTGACCGCGCTCGCCATCGCGTCGCGCATCGGCACGGATTTCCTCGAGACCATGACCTCGATGTTCAACCCGCTGCCGGCGATCGCGCTGCTGCCGCTCGCGCTGATCTGGTTCGGCCTCGGCAATGGCAGCCTGGTCTTCGTGCTGGTCCACTCGGTGACCTGGGCGATCGCGCTCAACACCCATTCGGGCTTCTGCTCGGTCAGCAAGACGCTCAAGATGGTCGGCAAGAATTACGGCCTCGGCGGACCGCGCTTCATCTGGCAGATCCTGATCCCGGCGGCGTTCCCGAGCATCCTGACCGGGCTGAAGATCGGCTGGGCGTTCGCCTGGCGCACGCTGATCGCGGCCGAGTTGGTGTTCGGCGTCAGCTCCGGCTCCGGCGGCCTCGGCTGGTTCATCTTCGAGAACAAGAACATGCTGGACATCCCCAACGTGTTCGCCGGCCTGCTCACGGTGATCCTGATCGGACTGGTGGTCGAGAACCTGATCTTCCAGACCGTCGAGCGCCGCACGATCCAGCGCTGGGGCATGCAGAACTGAGCGACGCCGTCGCCCGTCCAATGTCTTATATATGACCTAAGACATTGACATCGTCAGGCCGCCGGATAGCCTCGGCGGGTCTACAAAAAACGATAAAGCCGCCACAGGCGGCGGGGAGAAAACGTATGGCCATCGGATTGACGCGAGGCCTCTGCCTCGCCGCAGCGCTCGCTTTTGGCTGGTCGACCGCGGCGTCGGCGGAAGCCAGCACCGTCAGGCTCGCCAAGCAGTTCGGCATCTCCTACCTGCCGCTGACGGTGATGCAGGAGGAGAAGCTCCTCGAGAAGCACGCCAAGGACGAAGGGCTCGACCTCACCACCGAGTGGCTTCGCTTCACCGGCGGCTCGGGCATGAACGAGGCGCTGCTGTCCGGCAATCTCGACTTCGCGGCCGGCGGCGTCGGCCCGGCGCTGACGATCTGGGGCAAGACCCGCAACAATCTGAAGGTCAAGGGCGTCGCGGCGCTCAACGCGATGCCGCTCTACCTCGTCACCACCAATCCCAACGTGAAGACGATCAAGGACTTCACCTCGAAGGACAAGATCGCGCTGCCGACGGTCAAGACGTCGATCCAGGCCGTCACCCTGCAGATGGCGGCCGAGAAGACCTTCGGCGAGGGCCAGCAGAACAAGCTCGACCCGCTGACCGTCTCGATGGGTCATCCGGACGCGCAGATCGCCATGATGGGCGGCCAGTCCGAGATCAACTCGCATTTCGGCTCGTCGCCGTTCCAGGAGCTCGAGCTCAAGGACCCCAAGGCCCACAAGGTGCTCGACAGCTACGACGTGCTGGGCGGTCCGCACACCTTCAACCTGGTGTGGGCGAGTTCGCGCTTTGTCGAGGCGAACCCGAAGATCGTGAAGGCCTTCGTGGCCGCGCTCGAGGATTCCGTGGCGCGGATCAAGAAGGACCCGAAGGCCGCCGCCGAGCTCTGGATCAAGGCCGAGAACGTCAAGATGCCGGTCGAGGACGCCGTGGCGATCATTACGAACCCGCAGAACGAGTGGACCACGACGCCGAAGAAGATGCTGGCCTATCTCGACTACATGAACCGCGCGGGCCTGGTCTCGACCAAGACGGATGACTGGAAGGAGCTGTTCTTCCCGAACATCCAGAACGCCCAGGGCAGCTGAGGAGCGCGGACGCAGCGATGAACGCGGTGGCGACGGCGGCGCGGAGCGACCCGGACGGCGGCGAACTGACCGTCCGGGTCTGGCGAGGCGCGGAGCAGGGCGGCTTCCAGACCTTTCGGGTCGCCCGCCGGGCGAACCAGACGGTTCTGGACGTCGTGACCGAGATCCAGCGTGAGCAGGACGCCACGCTCGCCTATCGCTACGCCTGCCGGGTCGGCATGTGCGGGTCCTGCGCGATGGTGGTGAACGGCCGCCCGCGCTGGACCTGCCGCACCCGCGTCGCCCGCGCCGAGGAGGACGGCGCGCTTACGCTCGAGCCGCTGCGCAACATGCCGGTCGTGAAGGATCTCGCGGTCGACATGGAGAGCTTTTTCGAGAAATGGCGCGACGCCAAGGGCTTCTTCGAGCCCGGAGAGGCGCCGGCGAACGACTTCGCCGTCGTCCGCCCGGACAGCCCGGAACGCGCCCAGGCCGACGCCGGCGTCGAGTGCATCAATTGCGGCGTCTGCTACTCGGCCTGCGACGTCGTCAGCTGGAATCCCGAATATCTCGGCCCGGCGGCGCTGAACCGCGCCTGGACGCTCGTCAACGACGTGCGCGACCGCGGCCAGGACGCGCGGCTCGACGCGGTGAGCGGCGACGCCGGCTGCCACTCTTGCCACAGCCATATGAGCTGCACGGAGTTCTGCCCGAAGGCGCTCGCGCCGACCTACGCGATCGCCGGCCTCAAGCGGGCCACGATGCGCCGCGTTTGGAAGCGCGGATCATGAGCGCGCGCCTCTATCTCGCGCAGCGGCTGACCGCGGTGGTCCTCGCCTTCGCGGTCGCGGTCCATCTTGTCACGATCGTCTATGCGGTGCGTGGCGGGCTCAACGCCGGCGACATCCTGGCGCGCACCACCGGCAACGGCGCTTTCCTGGCGTTCTACGTGATCTTCGTCATCGCGGCGGCGATCCACGCGCCGATCGGCCTGCGCAGCGTTTTGCGCGAGTGGACCGCCTGGCGCGGCCGCTCCCTCGACTTCGCGATGCTCGGCGTCGCGGCGGTGATCGCCGTGATGGGCCTCAGGGCCGCCTTCGCGGTCTATTCGGCATGACGGCCGCGACCGGCGCGCTCCGGGCCTCGCGCCGCAAACCCGGTTTCGTCGCGGCGATGCTGCACCGCCTGTCCGGCGTCGCGCTCGCGATCTTCCTGCCGATGCATTTTATCACGCTCGGCACGGCGCTCGGCGGCGCCGACCGGCTGGAGAGCTTCCTGGCGCTCACCCACAACCCCGTGGCGCGTTTCGCCGAATGGGGGCTCGTCAGCGCGCTCGCGCTGCACATGGCGCTCGGCCTCAGGGTTCTGGCGATCGAATTCGCCGCCGTGCGCGAGCGCACCGCCGTCACGGTCTCGCTCGCCTGCGCGGCGGGGCTTGCGGTCGGCCTCATGTTCCTGATGAGCGGCGCATGACAGCGCTCGCCGGCTTCCCGCTTTCGACGCTCACCTATCTGTGGGCCGGCGCCTTCGTGGGCGCCGTCGCGTCCGGCGGCGCCGGCTTCGCCTTCGCGCTCGCCGCCTCGTCGATCTGGCTGCACGCGCTCGAGCCGGCGCAGACCACGGCGCTCACCGTGACCTGCGGCACGCTGCTCCAGTTCGTCACCATCTGGCCATTTCGCAAAGAGGTCGATCGCGGCCGCCTCGCGCCGTTCATCGCCGGCGCGGTGATCGGCGTTCCGATCGGCGTCGCGGTGCTCTCCAGCGTCGACGTGCCCAAGCTCAGGATCGCCATCGGCGCCGGGCTTGCGGTCTACGGCGCCTATGCGCTGATCGCCCCGAACCTGCCACGCGTCACGGGCGGCGGCCGCAAGGCGGACGTCGCGGTCGGCATTGCGGGCGGCGTGCTGGGCGGCATCGGGGGCTATTCGGGCGTGCTGCCGACGATCTGGTCGCAGCTGCGCGGCTGGCCCAAGGCCACCGCCCGGGCGGTCTATCAGCCGTACATCCTGTTCGCGAATTTCCTGACCATCGCGCTGATCGGCGCGGTGGCGTTCGATAGCCGGGGCGTCTGGCTGTTCCTGCTCGCGCTGCCGGCGCTCGCGCTCGGCGGCTGGGCGGGGCTTTCCATCTTCAGCCGCCTCGACGAGCGGCTCTTCCGGCGGTTCCTCGCCGGCATGCTGCTCGTCTCGGGCGTGACGCTCCTGATCTAGGAGGACGACGATGCATCTGGACATGAACGAGGTCGAGGCGATCTGCTCAGACCTCTACGTCCGCGCGCTCAAGATCCTGCCGCCCGACATCAAGGCGGGCTTCAAGGCGCTTGTCGGCTCGGAAACCGGCGACACCGCCAAGGCGGTTCTCGGCACCATGGTGGAGAACATCGCGGTCGCCGAGCGCACCAACAACATCCTGTGCCAGGACACCGGCATCCCGATCTACAACGTCACGATTGGCCGGGGCGTAGACTTCGACGGCGCCGAGCTGAAGGAAGCGATCCGCCGCGGCTGCGCGCGCTCCACCAAGGAGAACTCGCTGCGCTCCTCGGTGGTGCATCCGATCACCCGCAAGAACGAGCAGACCTCCTGCGGCGTGCGGGTGCCGATCATCCATGTCGACTTCGACGAGCGCGAGGACACCGTCGCGATCGAGATGATCCCGAAGGGTTCGGGCTCGGAGAACGGCTCCTTCCTGCAGATGCTGCTGCCGTCCGACGGCATCAACGCCGCCAAGCGCTTCGTGATCGACCGGGTGATCGAGCTCGGCGGCCGCGTCTGCCCGCCGACCATCGTGGGCGTCGGGCTCGGCGGCACGTCCGACCTCTGCATGCACCTGGCCAAGATGGCCGCAACGCGGCCGTTGAGGTCGGTTTGCTCCGATCCGGAAGGGGCGAAGATCGAGGCGGAGCTGTCGCGCGCGGTGAACGAGCTCGGCATCGGCCCGCAGGGGCTCGGCGGCCGCTCCACCAGCTTCGCCGTCCATGTCGAGATCGCCGCCACCCACATCACGCAGAACCCGGTCGCGGTGAACATCCAGTGCCACTCGGCCCGGCGCGCCACGGCGACCATCACGCCGGGCGGCATCGCGTTCAGCTGAGGCAGAGATGACCCATCATGTCCTCGACATGCCCGTCGACGAGGCCGCGGTCCGCGCCCTCAAGGTCGGCGACACCGTCACGCTGCGCCAGACGCTGTTCGGCATCCGCGACGCGACGCTGATCCACATGTTCGACCGCGGCCGCGAGGCCCGGCTCGACCTCCAGGGCCACGCCGTCATCCACACCGCGCCGAACGTCCGGCGGGTGGAGAAGTCCGAGGCCGCGCCCGTCGGCTACGAGCCCTTCTGCATCGGCACCACCACCTCGATGCGGATGGAGCGCTTCACCCGCAAGCTGATGGAGCGGGAGGGCGTGCGGCTGATCATCGGCAAGGGCGGCATGGGGCCCGACACGCTCGCCGCCTTCCGCGACATCGGCGGCGCCTATCTGGCGATCGTCGGAGGGGCCGCGGCGCTCGAGACAACCTGGATCGAGCAGATCGAGGACGTCGACATGGACGATCTTCATCCCGAGAGCCTGTGGCGCTTCAAGATCCGCGACTTCGGCCCGCTGCTGGTCGGCATGGATTCTCATGGCGGCTCGCTCTACGCCAACGTCCGCGACGACGTCGCCAGCCGCCGCGACGCGGTGCTGGCGAGCATCGGAGCCGGCGAATGACGCCGGCGCTCCGCACCGTCGACACCGACATCCTGATCCTCGGCTCCGGCGGCGCGGGGCTGTTCGCCGCGCTGCACGCCAAGAAGACCGCGCCCGAGCTCGAGGTCACGGTCGCGGTGAAGGGCCTGCTCGGCAAGTGCGGTTGCACCCGGATGGTGCAGGGCGGCTACAACGTCGCGCTGGCGCCCGGCGACTCCGTCGAGCGTCACTTCATGGACACGATCGAGGGCGGCAAGTGGCTCAACGACCAGGACCTCGCCTGGACGCTGGTGACGGAAGCGCAGATCCGCATCCGTGAGCTCGAGAGCGAGCTCGGCTGCTTCTTCGACCGCAACCCTGACGGCACGGTCCACCAGAAGGCCTTCGCGGGCCAGACCTTCGACCGCACGGTCCACAAGGGCGACCTGACCGGCATCGAGATCATCAACCGCCTGTCCGAGCAGGTCTGGCGCCGCGACGTGAAGCGGCTCGAGGATCACAGGGCGCTCGAGCTGATCCCGGCCGCGGACGGCTCGGGGCTTTCCGGCGTGCTGATGCTCGACATGCGCTCCGGCGAGCCGCTGTTCGTGCGCGCCAAGGCCACGCTGCTCGCGACCGGCGGCGGGCCGACCATGTACAAGTACCACACGCCCTCGGGCGACAAGTCGTGCGACGGGCTCGCCATGGCGCTGCGGGCCGGCCTGCCGCTGCGCGACATGGAGATGGTGCAGTTCCACCCGACTGGGCTGCTCGCGGGTCCCGACACGCGGATGACCGGCACCGTGCTGGAGGAGGGGCTGCGCGGCGCCGGCGGCTATCTGCTCGACGGCGGCCGCGAGCGCTTCATGCATCTCTACGACCCGCGCAACGAGCGCGCGACGCGCGACATCGTCAGCCGCTCGATCATCCGCCGCATCCGCGACGGCCACGCCACCGAGAATGGCGGGGTCTACATCCAGATGAGCCATCTGGGTCCCGAGAAAGTCAGAAAAGAATTCAAGGGCATGGTCGAGCGCTGCGCGGATTGCGGCTTCGACCTTGCGGCGGGCCTCGTCGAGGTTATTCCGACGGCGCATTACATGATGGGCGGCGTGGCGTTCGGCGGCGATTGCCGCACCGAGCTGCCGCGGCTCTACGCGGCCGGCGAGGACACCGGCGGGGTGCACGGCGCCAACCGGCTCGGCGGCAACGGCGTCGCGAACTCCACGGTGTTCGGCGGCGTGGCCGGCAAGGCGATGGCGTCTGCGGTCAGCCGCGAAGGCTCGCGCGCCGATCCGGATCCCGCGGCCATCGAGCAGGGTCTGGCGCGCTGCTTCGGTCCGCTCGGCCGGCCCTCGGGCGAGCTCGGCGCGATCCGCGAAGCGCTTTACGAGACGATGTGGGCCGACGCCGGCATCCTGCGCGACGCCGCCGGCCTGCAGCGGGCGGAGAACGCACTCGCGGGCCTCGTCGACGCTGTCGCGCGCTCCGGCGCGCCGGACGGCGACCGCCGCTACAACCTGACCTGGATGGACCGGCTGAACCTCGAAAGCTTGGTCGCCGTCAGCCGCGCGATCTGCGCCGCCGCGCTCGCCCGCACCGACAGCCGCGGCGCGCATTTCCGCGAGGATTTTCCGGAGACCTCCGACCTCGCGACCTCGCGCTACACCGTCGTGCGCGAGCGCTCCGGCGCGCTTCAGGTCGCGACCGAGCCGGTCGTGTTCACCCGCGTCCGGCCTGGCCAGTCGCTGCTCGACGAGGCGGCGTGACCATGGAGGCGAACGCGACGCAGTCCCTGCGCGGCGCCGACATCGTGGCCCGATCGCTCGAGCGGCTCGGGGTCACGCGGATCTTCACGCTGTCCGGCAATCACATCATGCCGATCTTCGACGCGCTGCTCGAGACCGGCATCGAGATCGTGCATGTCCGCCAGGAGGCGGCGGCGGTGCACATGGCGGACGCCTGGGGCCGGCTGACCGGCGAGGTCGGGGTCGCGATGGTGACCGGCGGGCAGGGCCACTCCAACGCCGCCGCCGCTTTGTTCACCGCCCAGGCGGCGGAATCGCCGCTGCTGCTGCTGTCCGGCCACGCGCCGCTGCGCGAGCTCGGCCGCGGCGCCTTCCAGGAGATGGCGCAGGCCGACATCGCCCGGCCGATGACCAAGGCCTCCTGGACCTCCGCCGCGCTCGACGCCCTCGGGGACGATCTGGCGCTGGCCATGAAGCTGGCGCGCGAGGGCAGACCCGGGCCGGTGCATGTCAGCCTGCCGAGCGACCTGCTCGAGGAAGAGGCCGCCATCGGCGACCTCCGCCTGCCGGACCCGGGCGCCGCCCGGCCGGCTCCGGCGCCGGCCGACCCGCATCTCGTCGACTCGGTCGCGCTGCGGCTCACGCAGGCCGAACGGCCGCTGATCCTTTGCGGGCCCGCGATGTGCGGCGAGCGTGGCCGGATCGCGATGCAGGCGCTGGAGCAGGCCTCCGGCGTTCCGGTGATCGGCATGGAGAGCCCGCGCGGGGTCAACGATCCGGGCCTCGGCGCGCTCGGCGAGGTGCTGGGCGAGGCCGATCTCATCCTGCTGCTCGGCAAGCCGCTCGACTTCACGCTCAAATTCGGCGCCGCGCCCACGGTGGCGGCCGACTGCGGCTTCGTGGCGGTCGATCCTGATCCCGCCCTGTTGCTGCGCGCCGCGCGCGAAAAAGGCGACCGGCTGCTGGCGTCCGGGGTCGCCGATCCGTTCGCCTTCATCGCCGCGCTGACGGAGCGGCTGGCGGCCTCGAACGACGCGTCGCGCTGGCGCGAGGCGGTCGCGGCCGCGCTGGCCTACGCGCCGCCGGACTGGGACGACGTCCGCGGCTCGCCCGGACGGCTGCACCCGGTAGAGCTCTGCCGGGAGGTCTCGGCCTTTCTGTCGCGCCATGACGGCGGCACGCTGATCTGCGACGGCGGCGAGATCGGCCAATGGCCGCAGGCCCTGGTCCCGGCCAGGCGGCGCCTCGTCAACGGCGTGTCCGGCACGATCGGAGCGTCGATTCCGTTCGCGATCGCGGCCAAGACGCTCTCGCCGGACGCGCCTGTGGTGGCGGTGCTCGGGGACGGCACCTTCGGCTTTCACATGGCGGAGTTCGACACCGCCGTGCGCTACGGGCTGCCGTTCATCGCGGTCGTCGGCAACGACGCGCGCTGGAACGCCGAGCACCAGATCCAGCTGCGGAACTATGGTCCGGAGCGGGCGCGGCACTGCGATCTGCTGCCGTCTCGCTACGACCAGGTCGCGGTCGCGCTTGGCGGCTTCGGGGCGCTCGCGACCACGCCGGCCGAATTGTCGGAGGCGCTCGAGGAGGCGCACCGCAGCGGCAAGCCATCCTGCGTCAACGTGATGATCGACGGCGCGCCCGCGCCGGCGATCCGGCGACCCAAGGCGGCCTGAAGCCGCCGGCGCCAGACGAAGAAGACTGCCGACAAGAGCAGGCGACTGGGAGGGACGGGCATGCTGGGTAGGATTTTCTTGGCCGCCGCGACGCTGGTCGCGGGGGCTGCGCTGACGGCCGCGCATGCGGAGGTCGACCAGGTCAGGATCGCGCGGCAGCCGAGTCTGGGCCATCTGCCGCTGATGATCATGGAAGAGCGGAAGCTCCTGGAGAAGAACGCCGCCGCGCGCGGCGTGCCCGATCTCAAGGTGAGCTACGCGACGCTTGCGGGCGGCGCGGCGATGAACGACGCGCTGCTGTCGGGCGCGATCCAGTTCGCGGCCGGCGGCGTGCCGCCGCTCGTCCTGCTGTGGTCGAAGACCGCCGGCTCAGGCAATCCGGTGAAGGCGGTCACCGCCATGAACTCAATGCCGCTGCTGCTGAACACGACCAATCCCGAGGTGAAGTCGCTCAAGGACTTCACCGCGCGCGACAAGATCGCGCTGCCGGCCGTGAAGGTCTCGATCCAGGCCATGTTCCTGCAGATGGCGGCCGAGAAGGAGCTCGGCCCGGATCGCCGCAACGAGCTCGACAAGCTGACGGTGACGCTGTCGCACCCGGACGGCATGGCGGCGCTGCTGTCGCGCAACGAGGTGACGGCGCATTTCACCGCCGCGCCGATTCAGGAGCTCGAGCTGAAGCAGCCCGGCGTCCACACCGTGCTGAACAGCTTCGACGTTATGGGCGGTCCCTGCACCTTCAACGTGATCTGGGCGACGTCGCGGTTCGTCGAGCAGAACCCGAAGGTCTACGAGGCCTTCGTGGCGTCGGTCGAGGAAGCCGTCGGCATCATCAACGCCGACAAGAAGGCGGCCGCCGAGGCCTATGTGCGTCTCGCCAAGGATTCGAGCGACCTCGCGCTGATCGAGCAGATCCTGACCGACCCCCAGGTGACGTTCACGACCACGCCCCAGAACATCCAGAAATACGTGGACTTCATGGCCCGCACCAAGGCGATCGGCCGCAGCGCCGACAGCTGGCAGGAGCTGTTCTTCGACAACGCCAAGCAGGGCGGCTGACGCCGATCCGCCCGGAACGCCGTTGACCGAAAACGTATCATATGTCTTATACAAGAGCGGACGGCGCGGCGCAGGCCGCCGGTCACCACAGGAGGATCTCAAGGCGATGACGAGCACAGCCAATGGGGACGGCCGCAACCCGCACGTCCTCGCCCATAGTCCGAAGGACAATGTCGCGGTCGCGGTCATCGAGGGGCTCAAGGCGGACACCGACGCGTTCGGCGTCGTGACCGAGAACAACGGCACGTTCCGCGTCCACGTGAAGAGCGACATTCCGATCGGCCACAAGGTCGCGCTGACCGACCTCAAGGCCGGCGACACCGCGATCAAGTATGGTCAGGACGTCGGGAAGATCACCGCGGACGTCGCCAAGGGCGAACACGTCCACACCCACAATATGAAGACGAAGCGCTGGTGAGGGACGGACAGATGGCTGACGTTATGATCTCCAACCAGAGCCCGTTCGTCGGCGGCGCTCCGGATCAATTCTACACTCCCGCGCTGCCGAGCAAGCGCGCTTCGGTCGACGCCGCCAAGGCGACCTTCATGGGCTGGCGGCGTGAGAACGGCCGCGTCGGCGTGCGCAACCACGTCGTGCTGCTGCCGCTCGACGATCTGTCCAACGCCGCCTGCGAAGCGGTCGCGAACAACATCAAGGGCACGATCGCGCTGCCGCACGCCTATGGGCGGCTGCAGTTCGGCGAAGACCTCGCGGTCCACTTCCGCACCCTTATCGGCATCGGCTCCAACCCGAACGTCGCGGCCGTGATCGTGATCGGCATCGAGGAGCAGTGGACCAACCGCGTCGTCGAGGGCATCGCCAAGACCGGCAAGCCTGTCGTCGGCTTCGGCATCGAGCAGCACGGCGACATCGCGACCATCGCCCGCGCCAGCTACCAGGCGAAGAAGTTCCTGCAGTGGGCGACCGAGCTGCCGCGTGAGGAGTGCTCGATCACCGAGCTCTGGATCTCGACCAAGTGCGGCGAGTCCGACACCACGACGGGCCTGTCGTCCTGCCCGACGGTCGGCAACATGTACGACAAGCTGATCCCGCACGGCATCTACGGCGTGTTCGGCGAGACCTCCGAGATCACCGGCGCCGAGCATCTCTGCAAGGAGCGCGCGGCGAGCCCTGAGATCGCCGAGAAGTGGTACAAGATGTGGAAGTCCTATCAGGACGACGTCATCGAGGCCCACAAGACCGACGACCTTTCGGACAGCCAGCCCACCAAGGGCAACATCGAGGGCGGCCTCACCACGATCGAGGAGAAGGCGCTCGGCAACCTCGAGAAGATCGGCCACGAGTGTAAGTACATCGACGCGCTCGAGCCGGCTGAAGCGCCGGCCAAGGGTCCGGGGCTGTACTACATGGACACCTCCTCGGCCGCGGCCGAGTGCGTGACCCTGATGGCGGCGGCCGGCTATGTCGTGCACACCTTCCCGACCGGCCAGGGCAATGTCATCGGCAACCCTGTCGTCCCGGTGATCAAGATCTCGGGCAACCCGCGCACCGTCCGCACCATGGGCGAGCACATCGACGTGGACGTCACCGGCGTGCTCCGCCGGGACATGACGATCCCAGAGGCGGGCGACGCGCTGATCGACATGATCATCCGCACCGCCAATGGCCGGCTCACGGCCGCCGAGTCGCTCGGTCACCGCGAATTCGTGATGACCAAGCTCTACCGCAGCGCGTGAGGCGAAGCCCCTTTCCGCAAGCGCGGAGAGGGGCCGCCCGCCAGCGAAGCGGGCGCTGAGTTCCCGCCGCGGCCGAGCGCAAGCCATCGGCTGCGGCGTCTTCTTTTGTACGGCGCCGTTCCAAGCGAACGCTGCGCCAGACCCGCCGACGAGGTCCCATGAAGATCGTCATCTCGGAGTTCATGGACGAGGCCGCGATCCGCAGCGCCTTCGTCGGCTTCGACGTCGTCTATGATCCCGCGCTTGTTGACGCGCCCGACCGGCTCGCCGCCGAGGCTGCGGAGGCCGACGCGCTGATCGTGCGCAACAGAACGCAGGTGCGCGGCGCGCTGCTCGACGGCGCAACCGGTCTGCGCTGCGTCGGCCGCCTCGGCGTCGGCCTCGACAACATCGATGTCGCCGCCTGCAAGGCGCGCGGGATCGCCGTCTATCCGGCGCTCGGCGCGAACGACGTCTCGGTCGCCGAATACGTCATCGGAACGGCGATGCTGCTGCTGCGCGGCGCCTACCGGGCGACGGACGAGCTGGCGGCCGGAACCTGGCCGCGCAACGCCCTCTCCGAAGGCCGCGAGATCTCCGGCAAGCGGCTCGGCCTCATCGGCTTCGGCTCGATCGCGCGCGAGACGGCCCGCCGCGCTGTCGCGCTCGGCATGTCGGTCGCAGCCCACGACCCCTTCGTCGCGGCGGACGATCCGGCCTGGCGGCCGTCCTGGGGACAGGTGGAGCCCCGCCCGCTCGAAAGCCTGCTGCGCACCTCCGACGTCGTGTCGCTGCATGTGCCGCTGACCGACGAGACGCGCGGGATGATCGGCGTCGAGGCGATCGCGACGATGCCGGACGACGCGATCCTGATCAACGCCGCGCGCGGCGGCGTGGTCGACGAGGCGGCGGTCGCGGACGCGCTGAAGTCCGGCAGGCTGGGCGGCGCGGCGCTCGACGTGTTCGATGCCGAGCCGCTCAAGGGCGCCGCGGCCGAGCGCTTCGCCGGCTGCCCCAACCTCGTGCTGACGCCGCACATCGCCGGCGTCACCGCGGAGTCGAACGTCCGGGTCTCCCGCGTCACTGCGGAGGCCGTCGCGCAGCATCTGAGGGGGCACTGATCATGGCGAGGCTTTCGCTCGCAGAGGCGCACGATCTCGTCGCCGCCGCGCTGGCCGCGAACGGCGCTTCCGACCGGAACGCGGCGAGCGTCGCCCGGGCGCTCGTCGGCGCCGAGGCCGACGGGCTGAAGGGCCACGGTCTTTCGCGCGTGGCGGGCTACGCGGCGCAGCTGCGGGCGAACAAGGTCATCGGCGACGCCGCCCCGGCCGCGAGCCGGCCGCGGCCGGGCGTGCTGGCGGTCGACGCCGCGCATGGCTTCGCCTATCCGGCGCTCGATCTTGCGGTCGAGGCGCTGCCGGCGATGGCGCGCGCGCAGGGGATCGCCGCCGCCTCCATCAGCCGCTCGCATCATTGCGGCGCCGCCGGCCAGCCGGTCGAGGCGCTCGCCGACGCGGGGCTCGTCGCCCTGCTGTTCGCCAACACGCCGGCCGCAATGGCCCCCTGGGGCGGGCGCACCGCCGTGCTCGGCACCAACCCGATCGCCTTCGCCTGTCCGCTGCCGGGCGAGGCGCCGATCGTCGTCGACCTGTCGCTGTCGCGCGTCGCCCGCGGCAACATCATGGCCGCCAAGCAGCGCGGCGAGAGCATTCCGGAGGGCTGGGCGCTCGACGCCGAGGGGCGGCCGACCACCGATCCCGCCGCCGCGCTGAAGGGCACCATGGCGCCGCTCGGCGACGCCAAGGGCGTGGCGCTCGCGCTGATGGTCGAGCTGCTCGCGGCAGGGCTGACGGGCGCGCTGTTCGCCGGCGAAGCCTCGTCCTTCCTGGACGCCGAGGGCGGCCCTCCCGGCACCGGGCAGCTGATCCTCGCGCTTGATCCCGCCGCCTTCTCGTTCGGCGCGACCGAGCGCTTCGCCGTGCTCGCCCGCGCGATCGACCATCAGGAGGGCGCCCGGCTGCCGGGCGCGCGCCGGCTCGCCAACCGCGAGACGGCCGCCGCGTCCGGGCTCGAGGTCGGCGACGCGCTGCTGGCGGAGATCCGCACGCTGGCGAGCCAGGGCGCCGGCGTAACTGCCGATCGATAGACAAGCTCGCCCGCCCGCAAGGCGGCCTCTATCGCCGCATAGGAACTAACGTGCTGTTCGCGCTGAGGTTTGGCTCGGAATGACCCGGCCTTCATGGTAGAAGTCACGCCTCTCGCAAGCGCCGCCGCCCACAGGCGACCTCCCGCCCCATGTCCGCGTCCAGCGCGCGGTGAGCCCCGGCGCAGCCTGACCGAGACGTAACGCCTGGAAGTAACGGACTATGCCGTCGATCAGCGCCTTCATCCTCTGGCCGGACCTCGCCCAAAGCGAAGGGCGCGGCCGGGAGCGAGGCGCGCTGTGATCCGGCTGACCTCCGGCTGGTGGCGCCAGGTCAACCGCCACACGGTCCGCGCCGACGCGCTCGCCGGCCTTCTGGGCGCGCTGCTGGTGCTGCCGCAGGGCATCGCCTTCGCGACGCTGGCGGGGCTTCCGCCGCAATACGGGCTCTACAGCGCCGTGGTGCCGACCATCGTCGCCGCCGCCTTCGGCTCGAGCCTGCACGTCGCCTCCGGCCCGACCAACGCGAACTCGCTCGCGCTGTTCGCCGCGATCAGCCCGCTCGCCGCCGTCGGCAGTCCGGAATACGTGACGCTCGTGCTGGCCGTCACCGTGATGGTCGGGATCATCCAGTTCGCGGTCGGCGCCTCGCGCCTGGGAGGCCTCACCGACTTCCTGTCGCCTTCCGTCCTGCTCGGCTTCATGAGCGGCGCGGCGATGCTGATCGCCTGCTACGCGCTGCCCGACGCCGCCGGCCTGCCGGCGCATAGCGGGCGCGGGCCGTTCGCGGCGGCGGCCTCGGTGTTCACCGAATGGCGCGGCATCAACCCGGCCGCCGCCGCGGTCTCGCTCGCGACGCTCGTCGTCACCCTCGGCGCCCGCGCGGTGTCGCGGCGGCTGCCCTTCATGCTGTTCGGGCTTGCGGCGGGCTGGATCGTCTCGGAGGCGCTGACCTTCTGGGGCGGGCCTGAGGCGGTCGAGGTCATCGGCGCGATCCCGACCCCGATCCCGCCCTTCAGCGTGCCGCTGCCCCCGCTCGACAGCCTCCCGCATCTGGTGCCGATCGCCGGCGCGCTCGCGATCATCGCCCTCGGCCAGTCGGTGTCGATCGCCAAGGCGGTGGCGGCCCGCTCCGGCCAGCGGATCAACGTCAACCGCGAGTTCATCGGCCAGGGGCTGTCCAACATCGCGGGCGGCTTCTTCTCCTCCTATCTCTCCTGCGGCTCGCTCAACCGCTCCATGCCGAACCTTGAATCGGGCGCGCGGACGCCGCTTGCCGCGATGATGGCGGCCGGCTTCCTGATCATCATGGTGGCGATCGCCGCGCCGATCCTGCGCGACATTCCGACCGCCGCGATCGCCGCGCTGCTGCTCTACACCGCGTGGAGCCTGCTCGATCTCGGCCGCTTCGCCGAGATCGCGAAGCTCAGCCGGATCGAGTTCGCGGTCGCCTCGACGACTTTCGTCGCCATGCTGTTCCTGCCGTTCCACGTCGCGATCCTGATCGGCGTCGCGTTCTCGCTCGTCGCCTATCTGCACCGCACGTCGCACCCGAAGATTCTTGCGCTCGCGCCGGACCGCGACACCGAGATCGGGCGGTTCACGCCGCTCTCGCATCTCGCGGGGGCGGCCGAATGCCCGCAGCTCAAGCTTCTGCGCATCGAAGGCGCGGCGTATTTCGGCGCGGCGCAATATGTCGGCGACCGGCTGCATGACCTGCGCACCAAGTCGCCGACGCAAAAGCACCTGCTGGTGATGTCGCGCAGCATGAACTTCATCGACCTCGCCGGCGCCGAGCTCTGGGAGAACGAGCTGAAGCGGCGCAGGCTGGTCGGCGGCGACCTCTACTTTCACAGGCCGCGCCAAGCGGTTCTGGACGTGTGGCGCAAGACCGGCTTCCTGAAGCGGCTCGGCGAAGACCACATCTTCCACTCCAAGGCGGACGCGATCGGGGCGATCTTCCGCAAGGTCGACCCGAAAATCTGCGCCGCCTGCCAGGCGCGGATCTTCAGGGAGTGCGGCGCCGGCTCGCCGACCTCGTTCTTCGACGCCAAGGGCGCCGGAAGCTACCGCGACGACGAAGCGGTCGAGGCTGCGGCGCCCGCCGCCGGCTGAGTTTTCGCCGCGAGAGATCCGGCCGCGTCTCATCGCGCCGTCGGCGGGCCGCCCGCGAGCGGCGCCTAAGTCAAAGCTAATCCCAGAATAGACCGCGCCAATAACGATTGGATCGTGGAGTGCGGGCTCTCACGCCGCGCGCACTCGTTAGGATTCATCTATTGATCAATTCGGAAAATGAAATAGCCGCTATCGGTCGCGCGCGGGAAGTATGTCGTGTCGCCTGCTCAGAGAGCGGGGCGTGCGTCAAGCGATTTACATGAATAAACTGATCGGAACAGCCGAATACTGAAAATCTAAATAGCGCCAGAATGGCGCTGGTTGACGCACAAAGCCTCCGATGATCGCGGCGAAGGATAAGAAAAGGTAATGGAGGAAGCGAGCGCATGTCGATCAACACAGGCGCGATTGCGTTAGAACGGCCTGAAGTCCAAGACATCATGGTGGATCGTCGGCCGGATGAGGATCCGGTCATCACGCCGGCGGCGCGCAACACCATCACGCTCGCGGCTACTCTCGGCTATCTGTTCGACGCCTATGCGATCAACATTTACGGCATGACTCTCGCGATGATCTCGCTGGAGTTCGGGACGAGCCTCCAGACCATGGGGCTGATCGGCTCGATCTTCATCGCGGGCTACATGCTCGGCAGCTGCGTGTTCGGCATGCTGGGCGATCGTTTCGGCCGCAAGAAGACGCTCGGCGTGTCGATCTTCGCCTATGGCAGCGTGACCGCGCTGACCGGCTTCGCCACCTCTCCGATCCAGTTCGCGATCGGCCGCTTCTTCACCGGCGTCGGCGGCGGCGGCGAACTCACCGTCGGCGTGCCCTATGTCGTCGAGGCATGGGACACCAAGCGCCGCGGCCTCGGCGCCGGGCTGATGTTTGCCGGCTATTCGCTCGGCGTGGTCTACGCCGCGATCGTGTCCGCGCTGGTGTTCGACGCGTTCGGCTGGCGCGCGATGTACTTCCTGGCGGCGCTGCCGGCGGTCATCATCCTGTTCGTGCGGATGCAGCTCGAGGAGAGCCCGGCCTACACGGCCATGCTCGCCCGCCGCGAGCGCACCAAGGAGGAGCGCATCGCCTTCTGGCCGGCGCTGTGCGCCAGCCCGCAGCTTCGGCGCAACCTGCTGTGGGGCTCGCTGATCTACGTCTCGCTCGCCTGCATCTACTACGCCGAGACTGTGTTCGTGGTGCAGCTGATGGTCACCGTGCATCATCTGACGAACACCAACGCCGTCATCGTGCTCGGCCTGTTCAACGTCTCGATGTTCGTGGCCTCGATCGGCGCCGGCATGCTGTCGGACTATGTCGGACGCAAGCCCGCGGGCGCGGTCCTGATCATCCTGCTGACCGCTTCGCTCTGGATGATGTTCTCCACCGCCTCGGTGCCGCTCTTCATCCTGTTCGGCTGCCTGGCCTTCGCGGGCATCGGCGGCTCCTGGGCGATCGGCATGGTCTATGTGGCGGAGCTGTTCCCGACCGAGGTGCGCGGCTCCGGCTTCGGCTGGTCGGTGGCGCTCGGCCGCTTCCCATCCATCTTCGTCCCCGTGGCGGTGGCGTGGATCGCGGGCGTGGCGCCCGGCGGAATGGCCGACGCGATGAAGTATTCCTGCGTCGTGCTGGTCTGCGCGCTCGTGGCCTACATCTTCGGCCCCGAGACCCTGCAGAAGAAGCTGCCGCGTCGCTGACGACCTGCCTGCGGCGGCCTCCGGGCCGCCGTTTATCCCCTGCGAAAGCGCCCGGCGGTTCCCGCCGGGCGCTTTTTATTGGCTCCTCGCTCGGGCGAGGGGCGCTCTTTCCCTCCCTCGCAGAGGGGAGGGTGGACGCGCGGAGCGCGGCCGGGTGGGGTGGGCGCAGGACTGAGCTCTACGCCCGAAGGCCCCACCCGACCTCGACCTGTCGGCCGAGGCCACCCTCCCCACGGCTTCGCCGCGAGGAGGGAGAAGAACGGCCATAGGCTTTTATTCCTTGACATCAGCTCTGTCCCGTGCTCTCCTTCCACTGTCCTTCCCCGACAGGAAGGCGTGTCCGGACCGGCCGGCCATGCGGGGGAGGAGCGGCGCCTGCGCCTGCGAGCACCGGAGCTCGCGGTCCCGGGACGTCGGCTGCGGGCCTTGGCAGGGAAGCTTCGGCTGACCTTCGAGGATTACAGGTCGCCCGCCCCGCACTAGGACGGGGCCGCGCCATCGAGCGCCTTAAGGCGCGGGATGGGTTTTGGGCCAAGACGCTTCCTGGGAGGCGGCGAGTTCCAAAATCCGCAAAGGGACCGACCCCGCAAGGGGCTGCGGGCCGCCCGCGACCGGAGCGTGGCTTCCGCAGTCGTCGCTAAGCCGCCGCGCGTGGAGCGCCGGGCGACCGGCAAAACTACGCGTAAAACCACGGTGGCCCGGCGCTCCGCGCCTTCCGCTGTCGCTGTTTGAACCGGATGAAGGATTTTGCGCCGTGCGACCCGGCGGATTGCGCGCGTCTGAAGGTCTGAGCTCTACGCCCGAGGCCCCACCCGGCCGCGCTGCGCGCGTCCACCCTCCCCACGGCTGCGCCGCGAGGAGGGAGAAGAAGAAGGCGGCGCGGCGCGGACGAAGGGCGCTCTTTTCCCTCCCTCGCAGAGGGGAGGGTGGACGGGCGAAGCCCGGCCGGGTGGGGTGTCCTCAGGGCGAGGCGCTGAAACCTCAGCGTCATGCCCGGGCTTGACCCGGGCATCCATCCGGGCGGGCGCGTCCGGGGCCCGATGGATCCCCGGGCCAAGCCCGAGGATGACGGGGGAGGGGATGCGGCGCAAAAAAAAGGCCGGCGCGAGGGATCACGCCGGCCTTCGACTGGAACGAGACGGAGGGTCAGGCCGCCTTCTTGCTCGCCTTGCCGGCGAGGCCGAGGCCGAGCAGGCGGTCGGCGTTCTTCCAGGTCGCCTTTTCCCAGGCCTCGGGCGACAGGCCGAGGTTCCGGAAGTCCTCGACGCCCTGCTTCATCGGGCGGAAGGGATAGGAGCTGCCGAACAGGAACTGGTCGGCCATGAAGTGGTTGGCGGCCTCGACGTAGAGATTGCCGCCCGGGCAGAAGGTGTACATGTCGGGCGACACGAAGACGTTCTCGTTGCGGAACGCGACGGTCACGATCTCCCGGACGTTCGGGTAGAAGCCGTGGCAGCACACGATCGGCAGCTTGGGGAAGGTCTTGGCGACGTTGTCGACCGCGTAAGGGTCGTTGAGGCGCAGATCCGGCGTGGTCGGGCCGGACATCACGAAGGCCGGGACGCCGAGCTGCTCACAGACTTCGTAGAGCGGCATCAGCCGGTAGTCGTCGGCGCGCAGCGGGGTGGCGTAGAAGCCGGCGTCGAGGTTGAGGCCCTTCATGCCGAGCTTCTTGATCGCGCGGGTCGCCTCTTCGACGGCGGCTTCGCGGCCGAGCTCGATCGGGTCGACGGAGGCGATCGGGACCAGGCGCTTGCGGTTCGCGGCCGCGACGGCGGCGAGGTCGTCATTCGAGACGCGGACGCCCGGCACGCTGCGGGCGACCATCACGGCGACGCTGATGCCGGCGTCGTCCATCTCGGAGACCACGCCGTCGGCGTCCTTGGCGCGGGTGAAGTGCTCGATGTCGCGGCCGCCGACGCGCTTGTTGAGCCACTTGACCACTTCGAACTGCGGCGTATCCGGCTGCGCGCCGAAGAAGGCGTGAAGGAACGCCGGCCGGCTTCGCATGTCGACGACGGGCGTGTTCGTCGGATAGGCCTCGGACATGTGTTTCGCTCCTGAGGGACGTTTCTGGTTGTTGTTGCGCGACGGCGCCGGCGCGTAGCCGCCGATCATCCGGCGACCGTCGGGAACGACCACGTTCGGGAACGCCCAGCCGGTTTCGCTTCGCCACTATCCGCGCGCGCAAAGCCTCAAGGCCATTCGATTTTCTGCATCGTTTCATAGAAGGCGGTTATTCCCGCCGAGGATCGGCGGAACCCGCGCGACAGATGAAAGGAAATATCCTGGTCAATGGATTGATAGGCGCAAACGAATTTACAGCAGGAATCTGCGGCTCCACCCTGAGGTTTGGGCCGGCGCTCAAAGAACCGGCCATCAGGTATTGGGAGAGAACATTGCGCCCATTCGAATGGAGGCCTGTCGGCGAATACGACCCGAAGCGGCTCGCGGAGGCGAGGAACCAGCTTCTGAGCGCGACGCAGTGGCTGGCGCGGGTCGAGCGGAGCTATGCTGCGCCGAACGGCGAGGTGAGCCTGCGCTGGCTCGACGACCGCAACGTCATCTCGACGCATGATCTCGGCTCCGATCTCGGCCTCGAGCTGAGCGTCGACGATCTCAAGATGCAGTTCACCGAGGCCGGGGCTCCGTCCGATCACGAGATCGACGTGGAGGAGAGGTCGCCGGCCCATGTCGAGGCCTGGCTGCTGATCGAGTTGCTGCACCGCGGCGTCGATCGCGAGCGGTTCTCCAAAGATCTGCCCTATGACAGCGTCGGCCTGCTCAACGGCGACGGCGTCGAGTTCTCGCCAGCCGAGTACGAGCCTGAACTGAGGGCGCTCGACGCCCTGATGCGGAACGCCGCCCAGGCGATCCGGGCCGCCGCGCCCGGGGAGCAGGGCGACGCGTTGCGGGTGTCGCCGCGCGACCTGCGGGTGCAGGCGTCGGCGGACGGCCGCGTGCTCGGCTTCTCGCCGGGCGACGACATGATTCCGGAGCCGTTCTTCTTCGTGGCGACGGCCGGCGAGCCCAACGGCGCGGCCAGCCCGCTCGCGGTCCTGCGGGCGTCGGAGATCCAGGAATCCGACGCCGCCGACAGGGTCATCGCCTTTCTCAGGTCCGGCGGCCAGCCGACGACGCACTGAGCGTCGTCGGTGTTCGCGAAGGCCGCGCCGGCGACGTCAGGCCGGCAGGGGAACGGCGTTCTGCGCGACCTGGCGGGCCGCGTCGCTCGTGAAAGGCGCGAGCGAGGGACTGTCAGGCGTGATCTCCGCAAGGCGCGCGTCGAGACCGCCCTGCTTGTTCAGCTTCTTGACCGCGCTGACCAGCGTGGCCGCCATCGGCGTCATGATCTCGCCCTCCGCCCAGAACAGGCAGACGTCCTGGCTGACCACCGGGTCGACCAGGCGCAGCGCCCTTGTGCCGCGGTGCAGGCCGGGCATGTGGGTGAAGTGCGACGGGATGATCGTGCAGAGCCCCGCGAACTGCACCTGGAACATCAGGTGCAGGATCGACTCCGACTCCACCTTGGCTTCCGGCGCGCCGCCGACCTTTTCGAAGATGCGGTCGACGAAGCGCCGCTCATGCATGCCTTCCCGCAGCATCGCGAGCGGGAGCCCGGCCGCCTCCCGCCAGGTGATCTCCTCACGGCCCTTGAACTCCGCGACGTCGGGGACCAGCAGGCTGAGGTTTTCCTTATAGATCTTCAGCGTGTTGCGTCGGCCAAGCTCGGCCTGGTCGAAATAGGTGAGGGCGACGTCGAGGGTGAAATTGTTGAGCCCGGTCTTCATCGCGTCGTTGCCGAGGAACTGCACGTCCATGGCGACGTTCGGGTGCTGCTCGCGCACCATCTGCAGCAGAACCGGGAGGATCGGCGACATCGACGGCATCGCGCCCATGCGCAGCCGGCCGTGCAGGTTCTTCTGCATGGCTGCGACCTCGTCCCGCATCGCCTCGCAATTGGCGATGACGTTGCGCGCCCACTTCGCCACCCGGTCGCCCTCGGGGGTCAATCCACAGAAGCGCTGACCGCGGCCACGCAGAAAGATAGGCACGCCTATTTCAAGCTCGAGCTGCTTGATGCCGCAAGACAGGCTCGGCTGGGTGACGTTGCACTTCTGCGCCGCGCGGCCGAAGTGACCTTCTTCCACGACGGCCGTCAAATACTTGAACTGCCGAAGAAACATGGCGTGCTCCATCCCGGAAATTACCGGACGAAGACATCTCGACGTCCGGGCGGCCGCTACCGGCTCTTTAAAATTAGTGTAGTTGAAGCCGCGCCGGACGCAATCCGATTGATCGGGTCAATTATTGAAAGAAGCGAACGGATCGTTCGCGCGGCCAGATTTTCCCAGTTTCGCGCTCTGGTTGTTTCGCGGCCTTCAAGTCGAGCGCCGACGCTCATCACGATGAGACTGCACAATGGATGAGCTTGCTCTTGCGGTAGGCGCGATCGGGCTGATCGCGGGCGTGATGATCGGCTGCGTCGGCGTCGGCGGGGTGATCGTGGTGCCGGCGCTGGTCTACGGGCTCGGGCTCAGGATCCAGGACGCGATCGCCTCCGCCATGATGGGCTACATCCTGACGGGCCTGATCGGAACCGCGGTCTACGCCCGCGCGGGATCGATCCGCTGGTCGCTCGCAGGCTGGATCGCGGTCGGCGCCGCGCCGGGGGCACTCGCCGGGGCCTGGGCCAGCAACGGCGTCGACCCGCGGCTGCTCGAACTGCTGGTCGGGGCGCTCGCGCTCTGGTCGGGCGCGAACAGCCTGTTCGGCCGCCGCCAGCTGGGCGAGAGAGAGCGGCCGCTGCGGCCGCTCGAACTCGCCGCCGTGGGCGCGCTGACGGGGGTGCTGTCGGCCATGACCGGCACCGGAGGGCCGCTGGTGCTGGTGCCGATCCTGATCTCGCTGAGGCTTCCGCCGCTCGCCGCCGTTGGGCTGAGCCAGGCGGCGCAGATCCCGATCGCGGCGCTCGCGACGGTCGGCAACTTCGCCTATGGCGAGCCGGACGTCAGCATCGGGCTCGTGCTTGGGCTCAGCCTTGCGGTCGGCACATGGGGCGGCGCAAAGCTCGCCCATGCGCTGTCGCGGGAGGCGCTCGGGCGCGTCGCCTCGACCCTGCTGGTGGTGGTCGGCGTGCTGATCCTGACTCGGCTCGGCCTCAGGCAGTTCGCCTGAGGCCGCATCGAGTTCTCGCAATGTCGGGAAGCGGACGGCGGCTCAGCCGAACTTGTCGTAGCGGATCGCCGAGGGGCTGAGGCCGCCTTGCGTGATCAGCGTGCGCAACGCGCCGTCGACCATCGGCGGCGGCCCGGCCACATAGGCGATCAGGTCGTCATAGCGGCCGGCCATGGCGCGGCCCGCCACCTCATGCACCATGCCGCTCGCGAGCTTCACGCCGGGATGGTCGGGATGGTCCGCGCCAGCCGGATCCTCATGCGACAGCGCCAGCGTGACCTCTAGATTGCCCTGCGCCTCCGCGACCCGCTGGGCGAACTCCTGAAGGTAGAAGCCGTCCGCCAGAGTGCGGACCCCGAAGAACACGTAGCCTTTGCGGGTGCGGAAATGATCCGCCTCCGCGGCCGAGGCCAGGATCGACATCATGCCGGCGATGCCGGAGCCGCCGGCGATCATCAGCAGGTTCTTGTGCTCGTCGGCGTGGAAGGTCGCCCGGCCCAGCGGCCCGAACACCTTGACCTTGGCGCCCTCGGCGGTGGCGCCGAACAGCCAGTCGCCGAAGCCGCCGCTGGGCTTGCGCTTGACGACCAATTCGATCCGGTCGGCGGAGCGCGTGAAGTTCACCATCGAATAGGCCCGGGCGCCTTCGAGCCCCGGCGCCTCGACCACCACGAACTGCCCGGCGTCGAAATCCATCGGGGCCGACAGCGCGACCTCGAAGCTGATGACGTCGCCGGTGAGCCTGCGGATGTTCTCCATCAGCCCCGTCCGATAGGCGGGGATCTGATGCCGCGCCGGCTTCGCCGCGACCTCGGCCGGCACGCGCAGCACGCAGTCGCCGACAGCGCGCGTCTGGCAGAGCAGCACGTCGCCCTTGTCGCGCTTGAGGCGCGCGGCGCCGGGAGCTTCCTCCCAGGCCACGTCGACCTCGCCGGTCATGACCCGCCCCCGGCAGGTTCCGCAGGTCCCGGTCGCGCATTCGTGCGGCAAGGTGAGCCCATGCCGCAGCCCCGCATAGAGCAGGGTCTCGCCCGGCGCGCAGTCGAAGCCGAACACGCCCGACTTGGTCTCGACCGAGACCGCGCAGTTTTCGCGGGCGAGCGGCGCCGCCGCGAGATCGTCAGCTCTTGCTAAAGAAGTCATCGTCCATGTCGTCTTCTTCTTCGAAGTCGTAGGTGAGCTCCTCGGCGATGAACGCCAGCAGCTTACCGTCCTCCTCCTTGAGCTCGTACGTCTTGAGCGGCTTCTCGGTCTCTCCGAGCAACTCGAGCGAGATCAGGTTCCAGGCCCAGAGGTGCTTGGTGCAGGTGAGCACGCAGTTGGCGATGACGCCGGACTCGTCCAGCGGCTCCTCCATATGCGGGCAGATCGGCGGGATCGCGCGGAAGCCGGAGCCGTAATTGGCGACCACGACCCGGATGTCGTTCGCGTCCACCAGCTTGAGGGAATTCGGCGCCACATCAGCGGCGTCGCACAGATACGTCCAACTCATCAGGGCGCCTTTTGCTTGTGTGAGGTCGGCGGCCGGGCGTCGATCGGGGCGAGCGCCCGACGCCCGGCACAGCCGTCCGCCGCGGATATCGGCGACGGACTCACATTCAGATCGGCCAGTGGGAGCCCTTGTCCAGCCGCCGGTTCTCGAGCCGCGTCTCGCGGCTGGTGAACAGAGCCTGGCCGTTCTCGATGCGGAACGTGTCGTAATATTTTCCGACCAGGAACAGCCGGCTCTCGCCGGCGTCGATGTGCGAGTTGGTGCCGTCCAGCAGGTGCTGGAACACGATGAAGGCGCTGACGGCCTTCGCGGTGGCGCCGTCGTCGGCGACGTCCACCGTGTAGATGGTGGTGTGGCGCGTGAGCGGCGAATGGTCGGTGTTGTGCTTCGGCAGCAGGCGGATCAGCGCCTCGAGATCTTTCCGCGACCCGTGCAGATAGGTCATGTCGTAGTTGATCTCGGGGCTCCACGCCTTGATGTCGTAGACGAAGTTGTCGGCGCACAGCGCGAGCCATTCGTCCCACTTCTGGGAGTCGAGCAGGATGGTGGCGCGGTAAATCGCGTTCCGGACCGCGTCGGCGGCATCGCGCGCCTGCGCGGGATCAAGCCCGCCGCTCAGCGGCGGCGCGGTCATCTCGGTCTGGATATCCATTGCGGTTCTCGTTTCCTCGCGGCGTGGAGGGCTTGATCGGCTCGGCGCAGCCGCGCCGATCGGCCTCTTCTCGTATTCTCGTAAAATGAGGAGGCCCGGCAGGAGAGGGGCAACCCGCCGGGCCTCCGTCGCCCGTCACTCGGCGGCGATCGCCGGCGCGTTGTAGGGCAGCTCGGGATTGCTCGGCATCCGGTTCATCCACTTGCCCCACTCGTCGTAATAGTGGCGCATCCCGTTCTCGTCGTGGATGGTCTGGTTCTCCTGGCGGCCGTGAAGGATGCGGCGCGATTCCTGGCCAGGCCGCATGGTCGTGCCCTGACCCTGAACGCCGATCAGATCTTCATGCAGGTTGCGGCCGAACGGACCCCAGATCGAGTTGTGATGGTTGATCCGAGTCTGGCGCTCTTCCGGCGTGTCGCTCTTGAGGCCAAGGCCGCGGAACTCGATCATCACCTTGTTCGGCCCGAGCGGCGTGACGACGTCGCAGCGCAGCGCGGAGCCGCGCAGGTTGAAGTTCATGCCCGGGAACAGGTCGATCATGTACCACTGGTTCGGCGGCAGATGCGGGAAGGAGAGACCCGCCCGGCTCTCGAAACCTTCGTACTGGTCGTAATTCACCTCGAAGGTGCCGACCACGATGTGCCCGTGCTCGAAGGATTCGTTCTTGCGGGCGAAGTAAGCGTCATTAAAGCCGGTGACGCGGTTATGGTAGTGCATGAAGTCATGATAGAACTCGCAGTTCGTATCATGCCAGAGCTTGTAGTTCGTATCGACGATCGCCTTGTGATAGTGGAAGACCTCCATCGGCTCGGCTTCGAGCGTCTTGCGGAGGCACTGGAAGGGCTCGCCGGCCCAATCCTCGAGCGAGATCGGGTTGTCGTCGAGGTTGACCCACACGAAGCCGCCGAACTTCACCTCGCAGCGCAGACGCCGCAGGCCGACGCTCTCCTTCGGGAGCCGGTCCTGATAGCCTTCCTTCTCGCGGCTGATGTAGACGCAGTTCCCCTTCATATCGAACTGCCACGCATGGAACATGCACGTCATCCGCTTCGGATTGCCGGACGGCTGACCCTCATAGAAGCTTCCGGAGGGGCGGCGTTCGATCAACATCCCGCGATGAGGGCAGACGTTGAGGAAGGCGCGGACCTCATTGTCCGGTCCGCGGGTCACGATGATCGGCTCGTTGGCGATGCTCGTGGTGCGGAAGTCGTACGCCTTCGGCAACTCCGACTCGTGACAGACCGGGACCCACGCCTTTTTGAAGATCTTCTCGAGCTCTTCGTCGAAGATCTCCTGATCCGTGTAGACGCGGCTGTCGACCCACTCGCCCTTCTGCAGGGGCGGAGTGGCCATCCACTGGGTGTGATTCCTCGCTGGCATCGGCGCTTCCTCTGCTCGTTTTTTGTACCGGCGGCGCTCAGCGCCGCCGTGCGGTTACCGCTCCGCTTCGGTGCGTGGATGAACGATCGCCGGGAGAATTCGATTGGCCAAATGAAAGGTTCTTATTGTTTGATAGATACGGGCTTCGATCTCCTCTCCTGCGCGCCGACGGCCCGTCGGGGGTGAGCGCCTGCCGACAAAATAGGCCGGCTGCATTTCTACCCCGCGCACGATAGCGCTATCCTATCGCTCCATTTGAAGTAACAATTTTACAGCGGAGGCGTGGCGGCGTGCCATCGTCTCGAGGCGAGCAATGGCGCGTCTCCAACGCAAAAAGCTCTGCCGGACAAGATCCGCACAAAGCGGACACGTCAACAACGGCCGAGCGTCCCTGGGAGGGAACATGGCCAGCACCAGAGCATCGGCGATGCTCGTCGCAGCCCTTGCGGCGGCGACGATGACCGCGTCCACCGCCGCGAACGCGGAAATGAGCTTCGGCAAGCCCGGCGAGAAGGTCGACCTCGTGGTCGGCTATCAGCCTTACTACACCGCGTCATGGTCTGGCGTGGTCAACAACGGCAAGGGCTTCTGGAAGAAATATCTGCCGGAAGGTTCGACCGCGACGTTCCAGATCGGCCTCCAGGGCGCGGTCATCGTGAACGCGATGACCGGCGAAAAGCAGCACATCGGCTATGTCGGCGACATGCCGGCGATCGCCGCGACCTTCCGCAACCTGCGCGACCGCGGCGGCACCGATCTGCGCATCGTGGCGGCGCTCGGCACCTCCGAGCAGCAGTGCAACATCATGCTCGTCCGCAACGACGCGCCCGACTTCAAGGACGGCAAGGAAGCGGTCAAGTGGCTGGGCGGCAAGCAGACTTCCGCCCCGCAGGGCGCCTGCTCCGACCGCTTCGCGCGGCTGGCGTTCGAACAGACCGGCACCAAGCCTGCGACCTACCTCAACCAGAACGTCGAGGTGATCACCACCAACTTCCGCGCCGGCAAGCTCGATGGCGCGACGGTGTGGGAGCCGACGGCTTCGAAGATCGAGATGACCGGCCTCGCCAAGCGAGTCGCGACCGGCCGTGACTTCAACGCGATCGACGGCGCCTTCCTGGTGATGGCGAACGATCTGATCAAGCAGCGGCCGGACGTGGTGAAGGGCTGGCTCGAATCCGAGATCGACGCTCAGCTGTTCATGGCGGACATGAAGAACGCCGACGAGGTCGCCCAGCTCGCCGAGTCGCAGACCGAGCGGATGGACCGCAAGATCCTGTGGACCGCGCTCTACGGCGCCGCCTCCCCGAAGGACGTCGGCTCGACCAAGCTGCAGTTCGACTTCATCGTCACCGACCGCGTGCACAAGCTGCTCGACGACGCGACCGCCTTCCTGAACACGCTGCCGGCGAAGCCTGCGGCCGAGCCGAAGATCCGCGAAGGCGGCGTCGACGACTCGATCGCCCGGGAAGTGCTCGCCGGCCGCGGGCTCCAGAGCCCGATCGGCGTCATCACCGCGCAGGCCGCCGCGGATTCCAAAGCGAACTGACGATCAGTCCCGCGGGCGCTCCGGCGCCCGCGTCGCTCCCTGACCGCCTGAGAGGAAAGCAAGATGAGCGTACTCGCCGATGACGCTTTCGCCACCGGCCAACGGCCCGCAACGGCGCCGAGACGGCAGCCGACCGGGTTGGGCCTTCTGGCCTATCGGGCGAGCAAGGGCGTTCGGTCGCCCACGCCTTACCTGATGCTGCTCGGCATCGCCCTTTGGCTGTTCGCCTACTGGCTGCTGTGCGAGGGCCTGCAACTACCCCGGTTCGAGAAGATCCCCGGTCCGGTCACCATCCTGTCGGACTGGCTCTCAAGCGAGCCGCGACAGGGCACCTCGATCTTCACGCCCGTCTACTATGAACACATCTATGTGAGCTGCCGGCGCATCGCCATCGCCTTCTTCCTCGCGACGCTGCTCGGCGTGCCGCTCGGCCTTCTGATGGGCTGGTCGAAGACGATCAAGGACTACACCTTTCCGGTCCTCGAGACGCTGCGCCCGATCCCGATCATGGCCTGGGTGCCGCTCGCGATCCTGATGTTCTCGGGCTACGAGACGCCCGTCATCTTCCTTGCGACACTCGCCTCGTTCTTCGCCACGACCCTCAACACCATGCTGGGCGTGCAGTCGATCGACGAATCCTACTTCCGCGCCGCGGGCTGCCTCGGCTCCAAGAAGTGGGACGTCTTCCGCCATGTGGTGGTGCCGGGCGCGTTGCCCTTCATCTTCACGGGCCTTCAGATCAGCATCGGCGTCGCCTGGTTCTCGCTGGTCGCGGCCGAGATGGTCTCGGGCGACTTCGGCCTCGGCTACCTGATCCTGTCTTCCTACGTGAACAGCGTCACCGTCCCGATGGTGATCGGCATGCTCACGCTCGGCTTCGTCGGCTGGTTCTCCTCGGCGCTGGTGCGCTGGGTCGGCAACCGTCTGATGCAGTGGCACGTCAAAGCGCTCGCGATGCAGGGCCGGTGAGGAGATGACGATGCAAAGCCACCTCAACCCGGCCGGCGCCGCCCCCTCCAAGGGCGCCATCAGCATCCGCAACGTCACCAAGGTCTACGACCCGGACGGGGCGCAGGTGATGGCGGTGGACAACTGCTCCATGGAGATCGCGCCCGGCGAGGTCTGCATGATCGTCGGTCCGTCCGGCTGCGGGAAGACGACGTTGCTCAATGCGATCGCCGGCTTCCACTCGATCACCGGCGGCGAGATCCTGCTCGACGGCGTGCCGCTCTGCGGCGCCAAGAAGCCGCTCGCCGACCAGGGCTCGGACCGCATCGTCGTGTTCCAGAACGGCGCCCTGTTCCCATGGAAGACGCTGGCGGAAAACGTCGCCTACGGGCCGATGGTGCAGGGCCGCTGGCCCAAGGCCGAGTGCATCGAGCGCGCTCGGACCGCCCTCCAGGAGGCGGGGCTCGGCGCCGTCGCAGACAAATATCCGGGCGAAGTTTCGTCTGGCATGGCGCGGCGCGCCGAAATCGTCCGCGCCCTGATCAACGAGCCGAAGGTTCTGCTGCTCGACGAGCCGTATCGGGCGATGGACGCGCTGACCAAGCAGATCATGCATGAAGCTCTGCTCGAGATGTACGATCGGACGAAGGTCACGATCTACTTCATCACGCATGATCTCGAGGAGGCGATCTTCCTCGGCGACCGGGTCTACGTCATGACCACGCGGCCGTGCCGGGTGAAGAAGGTGATCGACATCAACCTGCCGCGTCCGCGCGACTACCACACGCTGACGTCGGAGGCCTTCCGCCTGCTGGTGCAGGAGGCGGACGAGGCGGTCCACGAAGAGGCGATCAAGGCCTTCCAGGCGGGCGAGCGCGAGATGGCCTGAGCGGCCTGAGCCCCAGCCATCCAGCGCTTTATGCAAGGATATAAGAAATGAGCGCCGTCACGACACTCGAACCTGCCGCTCCGCCGCCTCCCGCCTTCCGGCGTCGCTCCAAGCTGGAGCGCACCCTTTCAAACGCCGCGTTCTGGCGGGGGCTCGTCGGTCTCCTCGCCTTCCTGCTGATCTGGCAGGCTGGCGGATTCCTCCACACCTCCCTGGGGCTCGAGGTCCCGTTCTTCAGCAAACTGCCTGCGCCGACGGCGGTCGCCGGGGCGGCCTCGGAGGTGGTGGTGCAGTCCGGCTACTGGATGAGCTGGGTTGAGAGCGTCAAGCGCGTCATGGCCGGCTTCCTGATCGCCCAGCTGATCGGCATCCCGTTCGGCCTGGCGCTCGCGGTCAACAGGTACTTCCGCGACATCTTCTTCCCGCCCTTCGAGATCCTGCGGCCGATCCCGCCGCTGGCGTGGGTCCCGGCGGCGCTGATCTTCTGGCCGACGAACGAAATGTCGATCATCTTCGTCACCTTCCTGGGCGCCTTCTTCACGATCGTGATCAACGTGCTCGGCGGCGCCCGGACGATCGACGTCCGCTACCTTCGCGCGGCGCAGTCGATGGGCGCCAACCAGTGGCACCTGTTCTCGCGCATCATCCTCCCCGGCACGCTGCCGTCGATCTTCACCGGCGCGGCGGTCGGCATGGGGATCACCTGGAACGTCGTGCTGGCGGCCGAGATGGTTTCCGGCGGCGGATCGCAGTCCGGCGGCGGCTTGGGCTTCTTCATCTGGAGCTCCTACATGGGCGGCTCCATGGAGCACATCATCGTCGGCATGATCTCGATCGGCATTGCGGGTTACCTCTCGAGCGCCCTCATCCGCGTCATCGGCGAACGCGTCATGCCTTGGCGGCGCGCCTTCTAAGCGTCCGCGCCCGTCATCCTCCAGGAGTTCGACCTATGGTCACGACCGTTCCGCCGTCCGCCATCGACGTCACAGACACCGCCACCGGCAAGAGCCGCGTAGAACTCAAGAACGTCTCGCGCGGCTTCGGCGACGAGTGGGATCGCGAGGAGGTCATCAAGAACCTGACCTTCGAGATCAAGCCGGGCGACCTCACCTGCATCGTCGGCCCCTCGGGCTGCGGCAAGTCCACGATCGTCAATCTGGTGGCCGGCTACGACACGCCGGAGTCCGGAGAGATCCTGCTCAACGGCAGCCCCGTGAGGGGGCCCGGCAAGGACCGGATGGTGGTGTTCCAGGAGACGGCGCTGATGCCGTGGCAGACCACCTACGACAATGTCGTGTTCGGTCCGCTGCTGCGCGGCGAGGGGACGCGCGCCGAAATCGACAAGGAGGCGCGGCGGCTGCTCGACCGCGTCGGCCTCGGCGATTTCAAGAAAAAGTATCCCTCGCAACTGTCCGGCGGCATGCAGCGGCGCGCGGAGCTCGCGCGGGCGCTGATCAACAAGCCGCTCCTGCTGATCATGGACGAGCCGTTCCGCGGACTGGACGCCATGTCCCGTCCGCTGATGCAGGAGTTCTTCCTGCGGCTGTTCGAGGAGAACCGGCGCACCAATCTGTTCGTCACTTCGGAGATCGAAGAGGCGATCTTCCTGGCCGACCGCCTGATCGTGCTGTCGAACCGGCCCGCGCAGGTGCGCGCCATCATCGAAATCCCGCTGCCGCGGCCGCGCCAGTTCCACATGATGAACTCGCCGGAAGTGTTCGAGATCAAGAAGCAGGCGCTCGAAATCCTCCATGAGGAAGCGATGAAGAGCTTCCGCGGGCAGGCGGCGCGCGGCGACCAGGGCCGAGCCCAGGCGCACCCGTGAAGAAGATCGGCCGGGGATCGCGATGAGCGTTCTCGGTCTCTTCCTGACGCGCGAGGCGATCATCGCCGCTGCGATCTGCGGCGCTCTCCTGAGCGCCGCAGGCTCGTTCCGGGCGGGCCGAAGCGGCCCGGGCGGCGTTCTGGTCAAGACCGGATACGCGTTGACCGGCGTCAGCATGCTGCTGATGATCGTCACGGGATTCGTATCCGGCCGCTGACGGGCGAGTAGGCGTTGCGATGCTTGTCGAGGCGCAGTCTCTCGCCAAACGCTTCGGAGGCGCGCCGGCGCTCGACGGCGTTTCATTCCAGGCGAGCGCCGGAGAGATCGTCGGCCTGCTCGGCGCCAACGGCGCCGGCAAATCAACCACCATGCGGCTGCTGGCCGGCTATCTGCGTCCCGATGCGGGCGCCGCCTCGATCGCCGGCCGCGACGTCGTCTCCGACGGCTTGGCGGCGCGTGCTGCCCTCGGCTACCTGCCGGAATCGCCGACCGGGTTTCCTGATCTCACGATCCACGAGTTTCTGACCTTCGCGGCCGAGGCCCGCGGGCTTTTCGGCGCGGCGGGGCGCCGGGCCATCGACCGCGCCGTGGCGTTCGCCGACCTCGCGCCGGCGCTCGACCGGCTGCTTGGGGCGCTGTCGCAGGGCTGGCGGCAGAGGGCCTGGATCGGGCAGGCGGTGCTGCATGATCCGCCGGTGCTGATCCTCGACGAGCCGACGACCGCCCTCGACCCCGCCCAGAAGGCCCGGCTGCGGGACAAGCTGCGGGGCGCGGCCCGCGACAAGGCGATCCTGATCTCGACCCATATTCTCGAAGAGGCCGAGACGCTCTGCGACCGCGTGATCGTCTTCCGGGCGGGCCGCATCGTGGCGGACTCGCCGCTCGCGCCGTTGCTCGACGCGGCCGGACGGCTCGCGCCCGCCTACGCAGCGCTGAACCCAGAACATGCAGGCTGAACCGGCCCGCGCCCGGGCGCCCGCGTGGCGACACGCGGTGCGCGCAGCGTTCCGCCACCAGCTGCGGCTATTGCTCTATTCGCGGCTGACGCTCGTCTTCCAGATCGGCTTCCTTCTTACGCTCCCGGTCTTCGTGTTCCTGATCGGCGATTTCTTCGCAGCCGACCAGGCCTCGCTCGATCTGATGCTGGCCTTCCTGCCCTGGGTGGCGCTGATCTTCGTGCCGGCGCTTGCGATGCGCGCCTTCGCGGACCGCCCGCTCGACCGAGAGCGCGAGTTCCTGCTCACGCTTCCGGTGCCGCCGAGCGCGATCGCGGTCGGCGCCTGGCTCGCCGGCGCGGTCGTGATGATCGTCACGCTGCTTTTCACGACGCCCTTCGTCGCCACGCTGGCGTTCTTGGGAAAGCCGGATCTCGGAGCGGCGGCGGCTGGCTATCTCGGGGCGGCTTGCCTGCTGCTCGCCTTCTACGCGATCGGCCTGTTCGCCTCGGCGCTCGCCCGAAGCGAGATCGGCGCCTTCGTTTTGGCGCTCGCCATGTTGTTCGTGCTGCTGATGTTCGGCTGGGACGGGGTGGGGCGGCTCGCGCCTGGCGGCTTCGCGACGCGCCCGTTCGAGGTGCTGGCGTTCGCATCTCCAAAGTTCTGGCTCGATGGTCTCGCGACCGGCGAGGTCCAGCTGCGAGCGCTCGGCTATTTCGCAATGCTCACAGCCGCCGCCGTGATCGGCGTCGCGGCTGCGTTGAGGATGGGCGGCGACCGGCGGCCGGCGCGGGTCGCGCGACTGGCCGCCGTGAGCGTCGTCTTCGGCGCGGCGGTCGTCGCCGCCACCGCCGCGATACCGGCGCGCTTCGCCCTGGACTTCACGGAGGCCCGGCGTTTCACGCTGTCACGCGGCCTGCTGGAGATCGTCAGCCGCTTGCCGGAGAACGCCCGGATCGACCTCTACTGGAGCGCGCAAGGTCCCGAAATTCCCGAGGCGATCCGCGCCTATGCGGCAAAGGTGCGGGACTTCCTGGACCTCGTCGCGAGCCGCTCGGGCGGCAGGCTTTCGGTCGCGGTTCATGATCCCGCCCCGGGCGCGCCGGCCGAGGCGGCGGCGGAGGCCGCCTCGCTCCGCCGCATGCCGTTGAGCTCGGGCGACGCCTTCTTTCTCGGCGCCTCCTTCGCGGCCGGCGGCCGGCGGATACCGATCGCCTATTTCGACCAGAACCGCGAAGCGCTGCTCGAATACGACGTGGCGACGGCGCTCGCGGGGCTCACGCGCACCGCCGCGCCGAAGGTCGGCGTGATCTCGCCGCTGCTCGCGCCCGGCGGCGCGGACGCAAGCCAGGTCGGCCTGAGCGCCGTCGCCGAGCTCAGGCGCGCTTACGACGTCGCGGTCATCCCGGCCTTCGCCGACCGCCTGCCCGACGGTCTCGACTGCGTGGTCGTGATCGGCGCGACCTTCCTCAAAAAGGAGATGTTGCGCTCGATCGACGAGGCGGTCGGCCGCGGCGCTGGCCTGATCGTGATGATCGACCCGCGGCTCCGCCTCAATCCCAAGAGCGACGCCGCGACGCCGCAGCCGTCGCGCGAGATCGACGACATCTCGGACCTGCTGCTGCGTTACGGCCTGCGCTACCGCGGCGACGATGTCGTGGGGGACGCCAGCCTCGCGACCCCGGTCGCGGATGCGTCCGGCAGGACGATCACCTTCCCGTTCTGGATGAGGTTCACGAAGGATCGCTTGTCGGCCGCCAATCCGGTGACCGCCGGGCTCGGCGACCTCTTGTTCGTCGAGCCTGGCGCTTTCGAGGCTCCGGACAGCGCGGCGCTGGTCTCAACCACTGCGGCGGCCGGCGCGGCGCCCCGCGCCGAGATGGCGGAGAAAACGCCCGCGGCGCTCGCTGCGGCGTTCTCGCCAAGCGGCGGCCGACGGATCATCGCGGCCGAAGCAGACGGCCCGTTTCCGAGCGCCTTCGACGGCGGAGCCGATCGCCCCCAGGACGCCGCGTCCGCGGTCTTCGCGGTCGCCGACATCGACTGGATTCTCGACCCCTTCGCCTATGAGCCGGCGCCGGATCCGAGCGCTCCGCGCAAGCCGCGCAACGACAATGCGGCGCTCTTCCTCAACATGGTCGAACGGGCGAGCGGCGGCGGCGCGCTGATCGCCACCCGCTCACGCGCGGGCGAACGCCGTCCGCTGACCCGCGTGGCGGCGCTCGCCCGCTCCGTCTCGGAAGCGGATCAGGCCGTGATCGCCGCCGCCTCCACGCGCGTCGCAGAAGTCGAGCGACGGATTGCTGCCCTGCCGGAAGCCGCAGGCGTGCGCTCGTTTTCTGATCTGCCTCCTGACGTACAGCAAAAGGCCGCCGATCTGCGTCGGGCGCTCGCCTCTGACCGGGCGGCGCTCCGCGCTTTTCAGGACCGGGAGCGGGCGGCGCTCCAGACGCTGCGGGCGCGCGTAATCCTGTTCAATCTTCTCGCCGGTCCGCTGCTCGCGCTGGCGTGGACCGGCGGCGTTGCGCTGCTGCGCCGAAGCCGGCGCGTGCCTGTCCGGGCGCCCGCGGCAGGCCAATGAGCGGCCCTTCTCATCAATTGACACAGTTTATTTCCGTCTGGTCGTCCGGCAGCGTCTAATGGCGTCCGCTGCGGCTGCGGCGAAGCACGCGACAAGTACCGACAAGAAAACGGCGGCTCCGCTCCTCGTTCGACGAAAAAGACTTCGCCAGTAAAATCCGCTCGAAGAAATGCGCCGATTGCGCTGTAGGAGGGAGCGACGGCGAGTTTTACATAAATCTAAAGCGCCGAACGAACTCATCGAATTTAATCATGAGTGAATACAGTGATTACGCGTTGCGGTCAGTTTGTGGCTTGTCTAAAAATAATCAGGCGCTGTTTCGCCTGCTGATCTTGGGATGTGCAGATCGCTATGAGTCTGATCTCTGACGCTCTTGGGCATGCAACGAGCCTTTTCCGGCGCACGGCCGGCGGGTCGCGCCCGGTCCGGTCCGAACCCGGTCGTCCTGACATGCTGGAGGCGCTGGCCGGGCCCGCAGAGGTGGTCGAGACGTCCCCGACGGTCGCCGACGAGGTCAAGTACACGACCTGCTACATGTGCGCCTGCCGGTGCGGGATCAAAGTCCATCTGAAGGATGGCCGCATCCGTTACATCGAGGGCAATAAGGATCACCCGGTCAATCGCGGCGTGCTGTGCGGCAAGGGCTCGGCCGGCATCATGCAGCAATATTCGCCGGCGAAGCTGCGCAAGCCGCTGCTCCGGACCGGCGAACGCGGATCCGGCGAGTTCAAGGAGATCGAGTGGGACGAGGCGCTGGCGCTCGCCACCAAGTGGCTCGGCGACATCCGCCGGACCGATCCCAAGAAGCTCGCCTTCTTCACCGGGCGCGACCAGAGCCAGTCGCTGACCGGCTGGTGGGCGATGCAGTTCGGCACGCCCAACTTCGCCGCGCATGGCGGTTTCTGCTCGGTCAACATGGCGGCGGCGGGTCTCTATTCGATCGGCGGCGCGTTCTGGGAGTTCGGCGAACCGGACTGGGAGGAGGCGCGCTACTTCATGCTCTTCGGCGTCGCCGAGGATCATGACTCCAATCCGATCAAGATCGGCCTGTCGAAGCTCAAGGAACGCGGCGCCAAGTTCCTTTCGGTGAACCCGGTCAAGACCGGCTATTCGGCGATCGCCGACGAGTGGGTCGGCATCCGGCCCGGCACCGACGGCCTGTTCATCTTCGCGCTGATCCACGTTTTGCTGCGCAATGACATCGTCGATTTCGACTTCCTGGCGCGGTACACGAACGCGACCTGGCTGGTGATCGACAATCCTGGCGGCGCCGATCACGGCCTGTTCGCCCGCGACGCGGACGGCGCGCCGCTCGCCTGGGACAAGGACCTCGGCGCGCCGGTCGCCGCGTCGAAGGCCGACTTCTCGCCTGCCGTCGTCGGGACCTTCGATCTGCCGGACGGCCGGCGCGCGACGCCGTCGTTCCAACTGCTCGCTGACCGCTATCTGAGCGACGAGTTCACCCCTGAGGCGGTTGCCGACCGCTGCGGCGTGACGGCGGAGCGCATCCGGCGCATCGCGGCGGAGATCGGAGAGGCGTTCAACAATCCGGTGGTAATCGACCAGCCCTGGACCGACTGGGCCGGCAGGCGGCATGAGAAGATGGTCGGCCGCCCGATTGCGATGCATGCGATGCGCGGCATCTCCGCCCATTCCAACGGCTTCCACACCTGTCGCGCGCTGCACGTGCTGCAGATGCTGCTCGGCGCCGTCGATACGCCTGGCTCGTGGCGCTACAAGGCGCCTTATCCGAAGCCGCTGCCGGGCGGGCCGAAGCCCGCGGGCAAGACTGTCGCGCCGAACACGCCGCTCGGGGGCATGCCGCTCGGCTTCACGATGGGGCCGGAGGATCTTCTGGTCGAGGCGGACGGCACGCCGAAGCGGCTCGACAAAGCCTACTCGTGGGAGGCGCCGATCGCCGCCCATGGCCTGATGCACATGGCGATCCACAACGCCTGGGCGGGCGATCCCTATCCGATCGACGTCCTGTTCATGTACATGGCCAACATGGCCTGGAACTCGTCGATGAACACGGCGGGGACCATGCAGATGCTGACCGACAAGCATCCGGACGGGACCTACAAGATCCCCAAGATCATCTACTCCGACGCCTATGCGTCCGAGATGGTCTCCTACGCCGACCTCGTGCTGCCGGACACGACCTATCTCGAGCGCTGGGACTGCATCTCGCTGCTCGACCGACCCATCGGCAGCGCGCACGGCCCGGCGGACGCCATCCGCCGCCCGGTGCTGAAGCCCGACCGCGACGTCCGGCCGTTCCAGGAGGTGATGATTGACCTCGGGGCGCGGCTCGGCCTGCCGGGCTTCGTCAACGAGGACGGCTCGGCCAAATATCCGGGCGGCTACCCGGACTACATCGTCAATCACGAGCGCAAGCCCGGGATCGGGCCGCTCGCGGGCTTCCGTGGGGAAGACGGCGAGGCGGCCGGCAAGGGCGCGCCCAACAAGAGCCAGCTCGACCGTTACGTCGCCAACAAGAGCTTCTGGCGGATGGAGCTGCCGCACGACCAGCTCTACTTCAAGCACGGCAACAAGGGCTATCTCGAGAACGCGGTGAAGCTTGGCCTGATCGACAAGGCCGAACAGATCGTGCTGCACCTCTACAGCGAGCCGCTGCAGAAGTTCAGGCTCGCCGCCGAGGGACACGGCGACCTGCAGCCGCCGGAGCGCGACCGCGAGCGCCTGAAGGCGTATTTCGACCCGCTGCCGATCTGGTACGCACCGCTCGAAGAGCAGGCGGTCTCGACCGGCGAGTTCCCGCTCTCGGCGATCACCCAGCGGCCGATGGCGATGTACCATTCGTGGCACTCGCAGAACACGTGGCTGCGCCAGATCTACTCCAAGAACTTCCTCTACATGCACCGCGAGACGGCGAAATCGCTTGGCCTCGAGGACGGCGACTATGCCTGGGTGACCAGCAACCACGGCCGCATTCGCGCGCCGGTCCGCACCATGGAGGGCGTGAACCCTCACACGGTCTGGACGTGGAATGCGATCGGCAAGCGCAAGGGCGCCTGGAACCTGCCGGTCGACGCTCCGGAAGGCCAGGAAGGCTTCCTGCTCAACCACGTCATCTCCGAGCGCCTGCCTGAGAAGGACGGCTACAGTCACTCGAACTCCGATCCCGTCACCGGCCAGGCCGCCTGGTACGACGTGCGGGTGCGGGTCGAGAAGGCGGTCGACGAAGAGCAGTCGCCGCTGCCGAATTTCCCGCCGCTCGCGCGGCCTCCCCGCATGCCGAAGCGGCCCGATGTGCTGCGCTACGACGCCGAAGGCCGCACGCGGCCATGGCAGCGCCGGCCAGCCGAAAAGACGTCTGGAGTTAAATCGTGACTTGTCTTCCAGAGGCCGTCCCCGGCCAGAAGAAGCTGGGCCTGGTGATCGATCTGGACACCTGCGTCGGCTGCCACGCTTGTGCGGTGAACTGCAAGGAGTGGAACGCGAGCGGCCATTCCGGACCGCTCACCGACTACCAGAACACCTCTGACGGCGTGTGGTTCAACCGCGTCCACACCTTCGAAGCGGGCGAGGGCGAAACCTCCCGCACCGTGAACTTCCCGCGCTCCTGCCTGCATTGCGAGGAGCCCGCCTGCGTCACCGTCTGCCCGACCGGAGCCTCCTACAAGCGCGCCGAGGACGGCATCGTGCTGGTCAACGCCGACACCTGCATCGGCTGCAAGCTCTGCTCCTGGGCCTGCCCCTACGGGGCCCGCGAGTTCGACGAAGACGACGGCGTGATGAAGAAGTGCACGCTGTGCGTCGACAAGATCTACAACGACAATCTGCCGGAGGCCGACCGCGTGCCGGCCTGCGTCGCGACCTGTCCGTCGCACGCCCGGCACTTCGGCGACCTGGGCGATCCGAACTCCGACGTTTCGATCCTGGTCGCCGAGCGCGGCGGCTACGAACTGATGCCGGAGCTCGGCTACAAGCCGGTGAACCGCTATCTGCCGCCACGGCCGCGCAAGAACGGCGCGCCGGCGCCGCTCGCCGCCGCGTCGTCCTCGTGCGGCTCGGACGAAGCGATCTCACTCCTCGATCTTGCGATGAAGAAGCCGGACGGGAAGGGCTCCGCCTTCCTGCGCTGGGCCGATCGCGTCCTGTCGCGGTGACGTCATGCATCCTGCTCTATCAGTCATCGTCTTCACCACGGCCACCGGCGCCGGCTACGGCCTGCTGATCTGGTCGGGCCTGTTGTCCGCGTTCTCGGCGACCCCCGCCGAGCGGGTAGTGGCGCTCGTCACCCTTGCGACGGCGCTGCTACTCGTCACGCTCGGGCTGATGTCTTCGACCCTGCACCTCGGCCGTCCCGAGCGGGCTTGGCGGGCGGTGTCGCAGTGGCGGACGTCATGGCTGTCGCGCGAGGGGCTGGCGGCGATCGCGACCTATGTGCCGGCGACGCTGCTCGGCCTCGCTTGGATCGTCTCGCCGGAGCCGGGACTCGCGGCCGTGCTGCTCGGCGTCGTCACCGCCTGCTGCGCCGTCGTGACCATCTACTGCACGGCGATGATCTACGCCTCGCTGAAGACGGTCCATCAGTGGCGCAACCAGTATGTCGTGCCGAATTACTTCGCGCTCGGCCTGTACTGCGGAGCGCTGCTGTTCGCCGCCCTGCTGCACCTGCTCGGCCATGGCGAGCCGCTGGTCGACGGCGTCGCGGCCGTCGCCGGCCTGGTGGCGCTCGGCGGCAAGCTCGCCTACTGGCGGTTCATCGCGACCACGCGCCACGAGAGCACTCCGGAGTCCGCGACCGGCCTCGGCGGCATCGGCAAGGTCCGCCTTTTCGAGGCGCCTCACACCGAAGAAAACTACCTGATGCGCGAGATGGGCTTCACCATCGCGCGAAAGCACGCCGACAAGATCCGCAAGCTCATCCTGCTCGCGCTGTTCGGCGCGCCGATCGTGCTGATGCTGATCTCGCTGCTGCTCGGCGGCCTGCCTGCGGGGGTCGCCGCTGTGCTCGCCGTGCTCTCGGCCGGGGCCGGGGTCATGGCCGAGCGCTGGCTGTTCTTCGCCGAAGCCAAGCACACAGTGATGCTCTATTACGGAGCCAGGACCGCATGACGGACCATGCCCCGTCTTCTCCAGTCGGACTGGCGTGGGCGGGGCTTGGTCGCGCCCTGCGGCCGCAATGGTTCGCCGCCGTCACGCCGGCGACGATCCGGGCCGACGTCATCGCCGGCCTGACCAGCGCCACGGTGGTCCTGCCGCAGGCGGTCGCGTTCGCGGCGATCGCCGGCCTGCCGCCGCAATATGGCTTCTACACCGCGATCGTAGTGCCGGTGGTGGCCGCGCTGTTCGGCTCCTCCTGGGTGATGGTCTCCGGACCGACACTCGTCATCTCGGCGCTGATGGCGAGCACGCTGAGCGTCCACGCCGAGCCGCTCACGGCCGAGTTCATCGCGCTCGCGATCTTCCTCACCTTTCTGGTCGGCGTCCTGCAATGCGCGTTCGGCGCGCTGCAGCTCGGCCGGTTCGTGAACTTCATCTCGCATTCCGTGATGATCGGCTTCACGGCGGCCGCGGCGCTGCTGATCTCGGTGAGCCAGCTCAAGGACGCGCTCGGCCTCGCAGGCGAGCGCGGCCAGAGCATCTTCGGCCAGATCGCCAATCTGGCGAAGGCGGCTGGCGGGACCAATCTGGCGGCGCTGGCGATCGCCGGGGTGACGCTGACGACGCTTGTCGGCTTACGGGTGCTCGCTCCGCGGCTGCCGGGCTTCATTGTCGCGCTCGGCGTCGGCAGCCTGCTCGGCGTCGTGATCGAAGCCGAAGCCATGGGCGTGCGGATGGTGGGGGCGCTGCCCTCGGTTGCGCCGACGCCCGCAATGCCGGCGTTCTCCTTCGAGACCCTGCATGCGTTGGGCGAGGGCGCCTTCGCGATCGCTCTGCTCGGCCTTGTCGAGGCGATCTCGATCGGCCGAGCCTTCGCGCTGAAGCAGAACCGGCCGTTCGAGGCGAATCGCGAGATCGCGGCGCAGGGCCTGTCGAACGTGGTCGGCAGCTTCTTCCAGTGCTACGCGGGCTCCGGCTCCTTCACGCGCAGCGGCGTCAATTACGAGGCAGGCGCGGCGACGCCGCTTTCCGCGATCTTGTCCTCCTGCTTCCTGCTCGCGATCCTGCTGGTGGTCGCGCCGCTGTTCGGGCGGGTGCCGATCCCGGCCGTCGCCGCCGTGATCCTGTATGTGGCGTTCCGGCTGGTCGACCTCCGGGCGATCCGCCGGCTCGTCGCCACGAGCCGGACCGAGACGACCATTGTGGCGATCACCTTCGCCGCGGGGCTGTTCGTAAACCTCGAATTCGCCGTCTATGGCGGCGTCATCGTCTCGCTGCTGATCTTCCTGTCGCGGACCGCCAAGCCGACGCTGTCGATCGGCGCGCCCGACGGGCTGCAATCCCACAGGCCGTTCCGGAACGCAGAGCTCTACAGCCTGCCGGAATGTCCGCAGGCCGCCTTCGCGCGGCTTGAGGGGCCGCTCTATTTCGGCGCGGTCGACTATCTCGAGCGCGAGCTCGGCCGCATCCAGCGCCAGCGGCCGAACCAGAAGCGGCTCGGGATCATCCTGCGCGGCGGCGGCGACGTCGACCTGCCGGGCGCGGAGCTACTGATCTCTGAAGCCAAACGGCGCCGGGCTGCAGGCGGCGATCTCTACCTGATCGCGCGCTTCCCGCCGCTGCTGAGGACGCTCGAGCGTTTCCACGTCATCGATACGCTCGGCCGCGACCACGTCATGGCCTCGAAGGGCGAGGCGATCGCGCGGATCGTACCCGAGCTCGACCCCGAGATCTGCCGGGCGTGCAAAACGAGGATCTTCCGCGAATGCCCCGCGGCGGCCGGCATGGAGAGCGCGCCGCCGACCGAGCGTCTTTCGGCGAGCCTCGGCGCGTCATGAGGATGGTCTTTTCCGGCCCCGGACGGGAGATGTGGCGGACAGTCCGCGCCCGGCGCGCCTGGGCTCCAGAAAGCAGAAAATGCGGCGACCAAGTCCGCATGGGAGGGAAGCGCAATGAAACGGAGAGGACCGGACGACGCGTATGACCCGGAGGCCGCGATGCGGCCGCTGGACGAGGAATGTCCCTGCCAGGAGGGCATGAGGCCCCAGGCGAAGCTCGGCCGTCGCCAGCTGCTGCTGTCGGCGGCCTCAACGCTCGGCGCGAGCGCGCTCGCGGTTGGCGCGGCCCGAGCCGCGGAGGCCGCGCCTCCGGGGGCCGTGCATTATGACGTTCCGGAGGACCCCACAAAGGAGCAGGGCCGGCCGCTGCTCGCCGACGGCGGCTACGGCACGCGCTCGCAGTTCGAGACCGAAGTGCGGGTCAAGGCGAAGAACCCCACCGACCTGACCTCCTGGACCTTCACGCCGCTCGCCGCCCAGATCGGCAACCTGACGCCGTCAGGGCTGCACTTCGAGCGTCATCACGGCGGCATTCCGACCATCGACCCGGCGCGGCACGAGTTGATCGTCCACGGAATGGTCGGCACGGCGAAGAAGTTCTCCGTCGCTGATCTGAAGCGGATGCCGTCCGTCACCCGCAAGCACTTCATCGAGTGCTCGGGCAACACGCTGACCGAATGGGCGAAGCCGACCGCCAAGACCGTGCAGGTCACGCATGGTCTTCTCAGCACCTCGGAATGGACCGGCGTGTTGTTTTCGACGCTCGCGCGCGAGGTCGGGCTGAAGGACGCCGCGCTGTGGGTGCTGGCGGAGGGCGCCGACGCCGCGGTGATGACCCGCAGCATTCCGATCGAGAAGCTGCTGTCTGACGGCATGATCGCTTACGGCCAGAACGGCGAAGCGCTGCGCCCTGAGCAGGGCTATCCGCTGCGCCTGCTGTTGCCCGGCTATGAGGGAAACACGCACATCAAATGGCTGCGGCGGCTGCAGGTCAGCGACCGTCCCTTCATGACGCGCGAGGAGACCTCGAAATACACCGATCTGATGCCGGACGGCCGCGCCAAGCTGTTCACGCTTCAGATGGGCGCGAAGTCGGTCATCACCTTCCCGTCGGCCGACATGATGCTGCCGAAGCCGGGCGTTTACGAGATCAAGGGCATCGCCTGGTCCGGGCGCGGGCGCGTCCAGTCCGTCGAGGTATCGAGCGACGCCGGAAAGACGTGGCGGCCGGCCAACATCGAGAATGCGGCGGAGCCGATGTGCACGGTTCGGTTCAGCTGCCCCTGGGCGTGGGACGGCCAGGCCGCGACCCTGCAGAGCCGCTGCACGGACGAGACCGGTTATGTGCAGCCGACGCGCGAAGAGCTCGTGCGGCTGCGCGGGCTGAACAGCGTCTACCACTACAACGCGATCCAGAGCTGGGCGGTCGCCGCGGACGGAGGGGTGAGCAATGTCCACGCTTAAGTTCGGTCTCGCCGCCCTCGTGCTGGCGCTCGCGCCAGCAGCGGCCTTCGCCGAGGGCCCCGAGGTGGGCGCTCCCGTCTCCGACCAGGATCTCGCGCGCTACTTCGCGATCCAGCCGGACGGCGAGGGGCTCCCGCCCGCCAGCGGAACGGTCTCGGCCGGCGCCAAGGTCTATGGCGAGCGATGCGCCGCCTGCCACGGCGACAAGCTCCAGGGCGTTCCTGCCGCAGGCGGTCCGGCGCTTGTCGGCGGCCGCGGCACGCTGGCTTCGCCGAAGCCGCTGAAGACGGTCGAGAGCTACTGGCCCTACGCCTCCACGCTCTACGACTATGTCTGGCGCGCCATGCCGTTCGACCAGCCGGGCTCCCTCTCGCCCGAGGAGGTTTACGCCGTGTCGGCCTATGTCCTCTCCAAGGGCGGCGTGATCGGCGAGGACGCCACGATGGACGCCAAGAGCCTGCCAAAGGTCGAGATGCCCAACGCCAAGGGCTTCTATGACGGCCGAGGCCCCGACCTGTCACTCTATCACGCCGAGCGCTGAGGCCGAGGCCTACGCGCCCGGCGGACTCCCGGCCTCGCCGGCGGTGGGCTTCGGGGAAGGCGGGGGAGCGGGCTTCGGCCCGCTTTCCCTGTAACTCAGGCAGGTGCGGATGATCGGCGAGCAGAACGCATTGCGCGCCGCGCCCACATCCGTGGCGCCGGCATACTCCACCTCGGCGACGCGATCCTTTACGAAGCGCAGCTGAACCCTGCAGTAGCCGTCGGTCGCGACGCCGACGGAGCTCGGCCCCCAGGGCATCATCAGCGGCAAGGCCGGCGTCGTCAGGCCTCCGGGGGTCGTGCCGCCATGCTCATAGGTCCAGATCTCTCCGCGGCGATCCTCCGCCGTGCCGGTCGGCAGGCCGGCGCACATCCGGATGTCGCTTTGGCTGAGGCCGACCAGCTGGGTTCGGCCGAGATAGGCGTTGCGCGCCTCCTGGGCGGCGCAGCCGCAGAGCATGACGGCGCCGAGCCCGATCAGCGCCGCAGCCCGCGGGCTGCGCAGGCGCCGCCGGGAAGACGATCGATGAACCGCTGCGGCCTCTCGCATGGGGACCTCCTTCGGTGCGGACCGCCATGGGCGGCCCTTCGCCAAATCGGGCGCGCCGCTCATGGCGCATGTGGCGGCCAGGTTTAGTCCGGTCGAGCCGGGCTCAGGATTGCGGCTTGATCTTGAGCTGGTCGATGGCCCAGAGCCACTCGCCGCTCCCCTGCCGCCGCGCGAGTTCGGCCGAGATCGTCCCGTTCGGCAGCCGGGCGAACGTCATCGCCGTGGCCCCATTGCGCAGCGCGGGCAACTGCTCCGGGGCCGGAAAGCTTTTTCGGCGCTCGAGCAGGTTTGCGTAGAATTTCCGGATTTCGGCGTGGCCGGTCGCCACGACCTCACCGGCCGCCAGCACGGCGTCATGCTCGTAGAGCGCGACCAGACCTTCGAGGTCTCCGTCAGTGGCGCGCGCGATGAAGAGGCGGGCGAGGTCCTGCGGGTCTCGTGCGACCTCACGCTCGGCTGTGCTCATCGAATGGTCTCCTTCTTGAGGCGAAGGCGAGTGGCGGCGGCGCTCATGTCAGCGGCCGGCCTTCGCGGTCGCGCACCTCGACGCTGACCGGAACGCCCGCCTGGACGCTCTCAGACACGGTGCAGAAACGCTGGAACTGGGAAATCGCGCGATCCACCCGCGGCATCTCCTCCGCCGAGGCGCCGAGCGTGATCGCGACGTCGATGGCCTCGACGCGCAGCCGGTTATCCTCGTTGCGGGCGACCCGGCACGACGCTTCGGCCTGCACGCCTCCGGCGTCCTGCTTGTACTTGCCGAGCGCGAAAACGAGGCTGGCGCACAGGCAGTTCGCCACGCTCGCCACCAACAACTGCTCGGGGTGGGGCCCGGCGTCGTCGCCGATCGGCGCCGCCTCGTCGACGAGCAGATCCGGAATAGCGGCTCCGAACTCGACCATGAAGCGATAGCCGTCGATCTGACGAATCCCGATCCGCGCTTCTGTCGTCATGAGGGGTCCCGGATGATGCTACGACGGCGCTGGAGCAGGCTTGCCGCGGCGCGTCGATCCAACCGCCCCTCGCAGCTCGCGGGCGGCGGTTTCGCGACGCGCCGAAGTATGGAGCGGGGGCCGCTCCCGGCAACCGCGGTCTCGCCGGCCTTGACGTCCGCCCTAAGCTGGCATACCAAATACCACGTATAAGAGCGCACAAAGTCACCCCGAGTGACGCGCAGTCGGAGACGCAAGGCGGCTTCGGCGGAAGGAGGAAACGACGGATGACGACACAGCGCCCAATCCGCGACTGAAGCCGATCTGTATCGGGAACTCTTTCCCGGGAAACGGCCGTTGAACGATCTGGCGCCGGTCGAGAATGACCGCGCAGGCCTGAACGATCCGGATATCGACGCCGGACCAGGCTGTTCGGAGGATTTATGTCGCAGAAGGTGGATCTGGAGCAGTTGGTGACCGCAATCGGCGACGCGGTGGTCGTCGCGGACGCGGACGGCGTCATCACGCTCTGGAACCCTGCAGCGGAACGCATGTTCGGCTACGCCGAGGCGGAAGCCGTCGGCCAGTCGCTCGATCTGATCACGCCCGAGCGGCACCGCGCCCGTCACTGGCGCGGCTACGCGAAGACGGCGGCCACCGGCAAGACCCGCTACGGCCACGAGCTTCTGCGGGTGCCGGCGATCGGCAAAGGCGACCTGTCGCTGTCCATCGCCTTCACGGTGTCTCTGCTGTTCGACGGGGCAGGCCGCGTGACCGGCATCGCCGCGGTGATCCGGGACGAGACGGCCCGCTGGAACGAAGAGCGCGAGCTGCGCAAGCGGATCGCCGAACTCGAAGCAGCCCAACCCGCCGCTGCGGAGGCTGATCTAAAGGTTTCCCCCGCGTGAGGAATAAGCGCCGAAGACGTGACGGCGCAGTCGTAAGTCAATCAGTTGAATTCGCGATCCAGAGATCGAAAGGGAGCAACACATGAGCCAGCCGCTCGAAGGCATCAAGATCATCGATTTCACCCACGTACAGGCGGGCCCCGCCTGCACGCAGCTGCTGGCGTGGTTCGGCGCCGACGTGATCAAGGTCGAGCGCCCGGGCGCCGGCGACGTCACGCGTTCGCAGCTCCGTCACGTCGAGGACGCCGACGCGCTGTACTTCACCATGCTGAACTCCAACAAGCGCTCACTGACGCTCGACACCAAGACGCCGGAAGGCAAGGAAGTCCTTGAGAAGCTGATCAAGGAATCCGACGTCATGGTCGAGAACTTCGGCCCGGGCGCACTCGACCGCATGGGCTTCTCCTGGGCGCGCATCCAGGAGCTCAACCCGGGCATGATCCTCGCCTCGGTGAAGGGCTTCTCGGACGGCCATCACTACGAAGACCTCAAGGTCTACGAGAACGTCGCGCAGTGCGCCGGCGGCGCGGCTTCGACCACCGGTTTCTGGGACGGCCCTCCTACCGTGTCGGCCGCCGCTCTCGGCGACAGCAACACGGGCATGCACCTCGCGATCGGCATTCTCACGGCGCTGCATCAGAAGAACAAGACCGGCAAGGGCCAGAAGGTCGCCGTCTCCATGCAGGACTCGGTGCTGAACCTCTGCCGCGTCAAGCTGCGCGACCAGCAGCGTCTCGACGCCCTCGGCTACCTCGAGGAGTACCCGCAGTATCCGCACGGCGAGTTCTCTGACGTCGTGCCGCGCGGCGGCAACGCCGGCGGCGGCGGCCAGCCGGGCTGGGTGCTGAAGTGCAAGGGCTGGGAGACCGACCCCAACGCCTACATCTACTTCACCATCCAGGGCCATGCCTGGGCGCCGATCTGCAAGGCGATCGGCAAGGAAGAGTGGATCGACGATCCCGCCTACAACACCCCCCGCGCCCGCCAGGACAAGATCATGGACATCTTCGCCACGATCGAGGAGTGGCTGGCCGACAAGACCAAGTTCGAGGCGGTCGACATCCTGCGCAAGTACGACATCCCGTGCTCGCCGGTGCTGTCGATGAAGGAGATCGCGAACGATCCGTCGCTGCGCGCCAGCGGCACCGTCGTCGAGGTCGATCATCCCAAGCTCGGCAAGTATCTGACCGTCGGCAGCCCGATCAAGTTCTCGGACATGAAGGTCGACATCAAGGCTTCGCCTCTGCTCGGCGAGCACACCGACGAGGTGCTGAAGGACCTGGGCTACACCGATCAGCAGATCGAGATGCTGCACCAGGCCCGCGCGGTCTGATCGCCGCCCGTCACTCTCTTTGACGGCATGGCGGCGCGCACCAACGCGCCGCCATTTCTTTTTCCGGTCCTCTGTCGCGTCTGACGGAGCGCCATTACAGAACGGGGCCGCCCATGATCGACCCCCACCTCGCCGGCCGGCTCGACTTCGCCCACCGGCTGCCCACCAAGCCGCCGCTGCCGCCAGGCCGCAACGCTCTCGGCCTGTTCGAGCAGCGTGACGCGGTGCTTTATGTTCCCGATGGCCTGGACCCCCGCCAGCCCGCGCCGCTGGTGACGCTGTTCCACGGCGGCGGCGGCCATGCGGCCAAGATCCTGCCGATGCTCGAGGAGCACGCCGCGCGCCGCCGCTTCCTGCTGCTCGCGCCGCAATCGCTGTTTCCGACCTGGGACCTCGTAATCGCCGGCCACGGGCCCGATCGCGAGCGGCTCGACGCCGCGCTCGGCGAAGTCGCCGCGCGGTTTCTCCTCGATCCTTCGCGCTTCGTGTTCGCCGGCCACTCGGACGGCGGCAGCTACGCCCTGTCGCTCGGCCTCGCCAACGGCCACTTCGTCACCCATCTGGTGATCTCTTCGGCCGGCTTCATGTCCGTGCATCTCCAGACGGGCGCGCCGAGAATCTTCATCTCGCACGGCGCCCGCGACGAGCAGATCCCGATCGAGCGCAGCGCGCGCGTCCACGCCGCGAAGCTGACCGAGGCGGGCTACGAGGTCTCCTATGTCGAGTATGCGGGGCCGCACGCCTACCAGCCCACGGTGGTCTCGCAGGCCGTCGACTTCTTCATGGCGCCGGCCGCCGCGGCGGTGAGGCTCTAGGCCGGGCGCTGCAGAAACGCGCGGGCGACAGCGGGCGGGCTCCTTCGGTCCTGCATCCTCCATTCCCTCAGAAGAGCTGACGACGCGGGCCGGCTTCGGCAGTAAGCGCGCCGGCCGCGCGCGATCGGATCTCCGGGCGCAAAAAAAACCGGCGGGCTTTCGCCCGCCGGGTTTCGGATGCGCTGAAGAGGGAGTTCAGGCGTCCGGTAGGGTCACTTCTTGCGGACGACCACGCTCTGCGGGTTGAGGCTGCCGATGTTGCCGCTCTCGCTGCCGGCGGCCGGATCGATGACCGCGTTGATCAGGCAAGGCTTGCCGGAGTCCATCGCCTCGTCGACCGCGCGCTTCAGCTCGTCGGGCGTCGTGACGTGGTAGCCGACGCCGCCGAAGGCCTCGATCATCTTGTCGTAGCGGGAACCCGGCACGAACACGGTGGTGCCAGGGTCGCGGCCGGTCGGGTCGGTGTCGGTCCCGCGATAGATGCCGTTGTTGTTGAAGATCACGGTCGTGACCGGCAGGTTGTAGCGGCAGATCGTCTCCACCTCCATGCCGGAGAAGCCGAAGGCGCTGTCGCCCTCGACGGCGAGCACCGGCTTGCCGGTCTCGACGGCGGCCGCAATCGCGAAGCCCATGCCGATGCCCATCACGCCCCAGGTGCCGACGTCGAGACGCTTGCGCGGCTGGTACATGTCGATCACGCCGCGGGCGAGGTCGAGCGTGTTCGCGCCCTCGTTGACCAGGATCGCGTCAGGCCGCTCCTTGATGACCTGCTTCAGCGCGCCGAGCGCGCCATGGAAGTCCATCGGCGAGGAGTTCTTGCCGAGCTTGGCCGCCATCTTGGAGATGTTGGCCTCCTTCTTGGCGTTGATGGTCTGCGTCCACTCGGAGGAGACGCCGGGCCAATCCGCCTCGACGCCCTTCAGCAGCGCCTCGACCACCGAGCCGATGTCGCCGACGAGCGGGGCCGCGATCTCGACGTTCGAGTCCATCTCGCGCGGCTCGATATCAACCTGAATGAACTTCTTGGAGCCCGGCTCGCCCCACTGCTTGCCCTTGCCGTGGCTGAGCAGCCAGTTCAGGCGCGCGCCGACCAGCAGCACGACGTCGGAGTCCTTGAGCACGGTCGAGCGCGCGGCGCCGGCCGAAAGCGGGTGGGTGTCGGGCAGCAGGCCCTTGGCCATGCTCATCGGCACGTAGGGGATACCGGTCTTCTCGACGAGCGCGCGGATCGCGTCGTCAGCCTGCGCGTAGGCGGCGCCCTTGCCGAGGATGATCAGCGGGCGCTTGGCGCTCTTCAGCACGTCGAGCGCGCGCTTGACCGCGGACGGCGCGGGGATCTGCGCCGGGGCGGCGTCGATCACCTTCACCAGCGACTTCGCGCCGAGGTCGGCGTCCAGGATCTGCGAGAACAGCTTCGCCGGCAGGTCCAGATAGACGCCGCCGGGACGGCCGGAGACCGCCGCGCGGATGGCGCGGGCGACGCCGATGCCGATGTCGGCCGCATGCAGCACGCGGAACGCCGCCTTGCAGAGCGGCTTGGCGATCGCGAGCTGGTCCATCTCCTCGTAGTCGCCCTGCTGCAGGTCGACGATCTCGCGCTCGGACGAGCCGGAGATCAGGATCATCGGGAAGCAGTTGGTGGTGGCGTTCGCGAGCGCCGTCAGGCCGTTCAGGAAGCCCGGCGCGGAGACCGTGAGGCAGATGCCCGGCTTCTTGGTGAGGAAGCCCGCGATCGCCGCCGCGTTGCCGGCGTTCTGCTCGTGGCGGAAGGAGACGACCCGGAGGCCTTCGGCCTGCGCCATGCGGCCGAGATCCGTGATCGGAATGCCCGGAACGCCATAGATCGTCTCGATGCCATTCAGCTTCAGCGCGTCGATGACGAGGTGGAAGCCGTCGGTCAGCTCCGGCGAAGCGTCGGCTTCGGCCATGCTGACGTCGGCGGTCTTGGAGTTGATCAGCTGCGCTACTGCGGACATTTGCTTCCTCCGGAAAATTCTGGCTGTTCATCCAGCCGTTGTTGCGAGGGCGCCTGGCGTAATCCGCGCGCGGCGCGCGTGACTCTCGGGTCCGCCTGGGGCCCGTCAGATCTCAGCTAGGCGTGTCAGTCACGCCGCGGCGCCTCTCTGGCGCGGCTTTCGGCGTCGGGCGCGCGCGTTACGCGGTCTCCGCAACCCGGCGAACTGTGCCCCGCTGTCTGCGGCGTCAGCCCGATCGCCCTCATGGGCCGTCTCCTCGATCCCTTTGCGCCGACGCCGGTTGACCGGTCTCTGGTTTGGCGCGTCTTCTTTAGCTTGCCTGAAAGCGAAGCTGTCTCCCTTAAGGAGACCAAGTATCCGCCCTCAGCCTGCGCCTTTACTAAGCCGGATCGGGAGAAAATCAGGATGATCCAGGCGGTCTTCGGCGCGTCAGTACGTTGCGGAAGACACTGGCATGCCAGATGCCAGCCGTCAACACTATCTTCGATCGCCCGATTGCTAAAATGGCTGCGCCCGCCGACTGGCGACGGGCGCGACCGAGGTCGATCCAGGTGTCCCGACGCGCCCGGAGAGGAAAGGGCGCGCCGGGACTGCCCCTCTCGTCAGCCGAGAGGAACAGCGCTTGCGGCGGCCGGGGCGACGGCGTCCGCGGTGAGGTAGCGCAGGCGCAGCGGCTTGAGCACGAACAGCGCCAGCGCGGCGGCCGCGACATTGAGCCCGACCACGATCGCGAACACGGCGCTCCAGCCATAGGCGGCCGAAATGATGCTGGCGAACGGCACCAGGAAGGAGGCGGTCCCCTTCGCGGTGTAGAGCAGGCCGGCGTTGGTCGTGGCGAACTTCGAGCCGAACGTGTCGCCGCAGGTTGCGGGGAACAGGCTGTAGATCTCGCCGAACACCGCGAAGTAGAGCGCGGTGGACAGCACGAACACGATCGGGTTGTGACCCTGCGTGAGCAGCATGATCACCGCGAACGCCGCGATGCTGAACGCGATGAACATCGTGTTCTCACGGCCGATGTTGTCGGAGATGAAGCCGAACAGCGGACGGCCGAAGCCGTCGAAGATGCGGTCGAGCGACAGCGCGAAGGTCAGCGCCGCCATCTGCAGGCCGAACATGCTGACCGGCACGCCGGCGACGTTGAAGTCGTGCGCGATCGGCGCGATCTGCGCCGCCGCCATAAGCCCGCCGGAGGCGACCATCACGAACATGGCGTACATCAGCCAGAACACCGGCGTGCGGATGGCCTCGCGCGGCGTGCGGTCGACCTTGCTCTGCGGCAGGTTCACGCGCTTGCGCGGCGCCGCCGTGATCTGCGTCGGCTTGCGCAGGAAGAACGACAGGACGACCACCACGCCGCCCTGGATCAGGCCGAAGGTGAAGAACGCGTTCTGGTAACCGCTCGAGGCGATCATGTGGGCGATGGGAACGACGGTGAGGGCCGCGCCAGCGCCGAAGCCGGCAGCGGTGGCGCCGGCCGCGAGCCCCCGCCGGTCGGGAAACCACTTCAGGGCGTTGCCGACGCAGGTGCCGTAGACGGAGCCGGCCCCGATGCCGCCGATCACCGCCGCGAGGTAGAGCAGCGGCAGCGAGCTTGCGTAGGAGTCCACCGTCCAGGCGAGCGCGATCATCACGCCGCCAAAAAACACCACTGCGCGCGGGCCGTATCTGTCGACGAAGTAGGCCTCCACCGGCACCAGCCAGGTCTCGGTCGCGACGAACACCGTGAAGGCGAACTGGATGGCCGCGCGGCTCAGTGAAACTTCGCGTCGATCGGGTCGACGAAGAGGGTCCAGCCATATTGCAGGTTGGCGATCATCGCCATGCTGAGCACGCCGACGGCGAGCTGAAACCATTTGGCCGAAGAGGCTTGCTGACGTTCCATCCCAAGTTCCTTTTGTGTCGGTCCTGCGAGACCAAGGCTTGGGAAAAGGCTGGCATGCCAAAAATTGGCATGCAACGCCCGGTCTGGCCGCAATGCCTAGCGGCCGAGGGGGCGTCGGCGGTCTTCCTGAGCGCCCCGCGCGCTTCAGGCGCCGCACCCACGAAGGCTGTTGAGCGTTTGATCAGCTTGGCGTTTCGGGAACGGGCGCCCGCCGCCCGGCGCCCGCCGCAATGTCGGCGAAACGGCTCTCCCCGCCGCCCGGGAACGCCAGCGTCGCAAGGCAGGTATGCAGCAGCCTCATGCGTCGCTGCGGCGCGCCGGCCGACGAGCGGCTCGAATTGAGGGTCGTCAGCTGGGGTCTGGAAGGGGCCGTTTCGGAGGCGCGATCACCTCGATCGCTCTGGACCGCAGGCGGAAAACCGCTGGCGTTTTGGTCACGATCTCGCCGTCGGCGTTAACCGACCGCGGGCGGTGCGTGCGAATCTCGAACTCCTGGCCGGACATCGACCGCACCTCGCTCCACGCGCCGTGCTCGCCCGCCCGAAACGACCGCAGCATGAGCGCGAGCCGCCAGGCGCGGGAGAATTCGAGGCTGTAGAGATCCAGCCGCCCGTCGTCGATTTCGGCGTCCTGCTGGATCACGTTGCCGCCGCCATAATAGCGCCCGTTGCCGATCGCGACCTGCAGGGTCAGCGCCCGGCACGACCGGTTCGCGCTTCGGATGCTGACGCGGAACGGCTTGGCGCGGGCGAGGACCTTGAGCGCCGTGATCAGATAGCCGAGCTTGCCGAAGCGCTGCTTGATCTCGCTCGTCAGCTCCTGGGCGAGCTCGGCGCTGAGCCCAATGCTCGCGACATTGAAGAACAGCCGGTCGTTGACCTCGCCGAGGTCGATCCTCCTGATCTCGCCCTCCGCGATGATGCGGCAGGCCTCGGGGATGTCCGCCGGGATGTCGAGCGTGCGCGCGAGATCGTTCGCGGTGCCGGTCGGCACGATCCCGAGCGGCCGCCCGGCCTCCATGACGCCGCGAGCGGCGGCGTTCATGCTGCCGTCGCCGCCGCCGACCACGATCACGTCGTGAGCCGGCCCCTCTTGGGCGATCAGGGCGGAGGTCTTGTCAGGGGAGTCGCAGTCGAGCGGCGTAACCGCGAAGCCGCGGCCCTCGAGTTCCTCGCGGATCTCTCTGGCGCTGGCTTCGCCGCTGCGGCTCTTGGCGTTTACGACGAGCAGTGCGCGACGCATGGACGGTCGACCCCCGGGCAAGACTGACGACTATCTAGCGCGCCCCGCGTCCGCGGCGCTGTCTTTCGACATGCGCGCGCGTCACGCCGCGCAAGACCCGCCAGCCGGAGCAGTCGAAAGCGTGGATTGGTGCCGCGTGCAGGGATCGAACCCGCGACCCCCTGATTACAAATCAGGTGCTCTACCAACTGAGCTAACGCGGCGGTCTTCGGTTCAGCGTCTGTCTCCCGCAACCCGCCATCGCGCGAGTCCCGGTGTTTTGCCGCGATGGATGGCCGGCGACAAGGGCGCCGGCCATCCATCGGGTCACGCCGCCGCCACGGGGCGGCGCGCGGTGACGAGGTTCACGGCGACCGCCACGGCGACGTTGAGCGCGAGCGCGACCAGCCCGATATAGACCGTGGTGCCGGCAGGGCCGCCGAACGGCAGCGCCTGCAGCGGCTTCAGCCCCTCGGGCCCCCAGGCCATCCAGCTGCCGCCGACGAAGCCGACCGCCCAGCCCGCGAGCAGCCCCGGCGCCCGGAACCAGTTGGTGTAGAGGCCGAACACCAGCGCTGGCAGCGTCTGAAGGATCCAGATGCCGCCGAGGAGCTGCAGGTCGAGCGCGAACTTGGTCGGCAGGTAGACGATCACCAGCAGCGCGCCGACCTTGACGACCAGCGAGGTGACCTTGGCGACCGCCGCCTCGCCCGCCGGCGTCACCTCCGGATTGACGTAGGCCTTCCAGAAGTTCCGCGTGAACAGGTTGGCGGCGCCGATCGACATGACCGCGGCCGGCACCAGCGCGCCGATGCCGATGGCCGCATAGGCGAAGCCCGCAAACCAGCCCGAGAACAGCGTGTCGAACAGCGCCGGCACGATGTCGTTGTTGGTCGCGACCTTGATGCCGGCGGCGTGGCCCATGTAGCCGAGCATCGCGATCAGGCCGAGCAGCAGGGTGTAGGCCGGCAGCAGCACGGCGTTTTTGCGGATGGTGTTGGCGCTGTTGGAGGCGAAGATGCCGGTCAGCGTGTGCGGGTACATGAAGGCGGCAAGCGCCGAGCCGAGCGCGAGCGTCGCATAGGCCGCCATCTGGTTGCCGCCGAGCAGCAGCCCGCCCTTGCCGGCCGCGGCGAAGTCGGCGCCCGCCTTGTCGAACACGGCCCCGTAGCCGCCGAGCTTCAACGGCACCACGATGACCGCCACGATCACCACGATGTAGATCATGATGTCCTTGACGAAGGCGATCAGCGCCGGCGCCCTGAGGCCTGAGGAGTAGGTGTAGAAGGCGAGGATCAGGAAGGCGATCGTCAGCGGGAAGTTGTGGATCGGCCCGACCGAGATGCCCGACAGGCCGAGCGCCTTGATCACCGCCTCCATGCCGATGAGCTGGAGCGCGATGTAGGGCATGGTGGCGACGACGCCGGTGATGGCGACGACGAGCTCGAGCGCGCGCGAGTTATACTTGCCGTGCACGATGTCGGCGGACGTCACATAGTTCATCTCCTTGGCCTTCTTCCACAGAAGCGGCATCACCAGGAAGACGAACGGGTAGACCACGATCGTGTAGGGCAGGGCGAAGAAGCCGTAGGCGCCGACCGCATAGACCAGCGCCGGCACCGCGATCACCGTGTAGGCGGTGTAGAAGTCGCCGCCGACCAGGAACCAGGTGATCCAGGTGCCGAAATTGCGGCCGCCGAGCCCCCATTCATCGATATGGGCGAGCGTCTCGGGCTTGCGCCAGCGCGCCGCCACGAAGCCCATGACGGTGACGAGGAGGAAGAAGAACAGGAAGACGGCGAGCGCGGCGTAGTTGAGCGTCGGCGTCCAGACCGCGGGAGCGGCCGCCGGATCAGTCGTCATCGCGCACGCTCCGATAGGCGATATAGGTCAGGAGCGCCGTGATCGGCACGAAAGCCAGCTGGTACCAGTAGAAGAACGGGAAGCCCCACAGCCGCGGCTCGAGGTGGTTGTAGAAAGCCGGGTAGAGCAACCCGACATAGGGAATGATCAGCAGCCATAGAGCTGCCCGCGACTTCCGGCGGTCCATCCTTGCCTCCCGGGATGATGACGGAGTTTTGATTGCGTTCGGAGATTTGAGGCGGCCCGTCAAGGTCGGCGCGGCGGCTGGCGCGCGAGAGAGGCTTGCGGGCAACGTTCGCCAACAAGCGTCGCCGCCGGCGGAGAACAGCGGCCTTTCCAAAGCTCTGTTGCGCGTGAAGGGGCCTCAGCCCGGCGAGCAGTCTCGGGCAAGCGAGTTGTCATGCGACAATGCAGAGCGGCGCCCGCATGCGCGCAATAGGTGCGCCGGGGCGTCGGACCCCCCTCGCGGAGCGCCGCGCCCGGATCGGCAGAATTCTTCCGGCCGCCGCGAGGCCGTTAAGTCCAAATAAACGGCAAACCGTGCTTTTTCTTCAGATTGTCTTCTCGCCGGACCCGGTAGTCATGCGCATACGCACGAAGATTTTCGCCCTTGTGGGTTCGCTCGCTCTTGTGGCTGCGACGCTGACGGGGATCGGGCTCTATTCGCTGGCGAGTTACCGGGCCGCCGCGGCCGCTTCCGAGGACGCTGCGGCCCAGGCGCTGAACGGCGAGCGGCTGAACCGGCTGGTCACGGCCACTGTCATGGACGCCCGCGGCATCTACGCGGCGCAGGACACGGCGAGCGCGAAGCCGTTCGGCGACGGCGTGGTGGCCTCGTTGAACGCGATCGACAAGCTGCTGGCGGAGTGGCGGCCGCTGGTCGCGGAGGACAAACGCGCGCTGTTCGAGGCGGTTGCCGCCGACGCCGCGCGGTTCAGGGAGTTCCGGACCGAGACCGTCCGCCTCGCCGAGGAGGTCTCGCCGCGCGCCGCCAACGAGCAGGGCAACAACGAGGCCAATCGATCCAACCGCAAGGCGTTTCAGGCCAGCATCGACGCGCTGACGCGGAAGAACCTGCAGGAGCAGCAGGAGATCATGGCGGCGGAAAACGCGCTCTACAGTCGCACCGTCTGGCTTCTGCTGCTGCTTTCGATCGGCGGCGTCGCGGGCGCCCTCGCGCTCTCCGCATTCACGGCGCAGCGCACGATCGTGCGGCCGCTCCTTGGGGTGACGGCCGCGATCCAGCGCCTGGCGGCCGGCGACCACCGGCTGCCGGTGGCCAAGGAGACGAAGGACGAGATCGGCGACATCTGGCGCAGCATGGGGGTGTTCGCGGCCGCAATGGAGGAGGCGGAGACGCTGCGCGCCCGGCAGGCGGAGGCCGAGAGCCTGCGCGCCTCTGGTCGGCGCAGCGAGATGAACGGTCTCGCCCGCACCTTCGAAGGCAGCGTCGGCGAACTGGTGCAGAGCCTTTCGGCGGCGGCGCAGGAGATGGAGGCGACCTCCCGCGGCCTCGCGGCGAACGCCGAGCAGACGACCCGCCAGTCCGCCGCGGCGCTGTTCGCGGCGAACGAGACCTCGGCCGCCATGCAGGCCTGCGCCGCGGCGACCGAGGAACTTGCGACCTGCGCCGAAGAGCTCGGCCGGCAGGTCGAGCGCACCTCTGGCGCCGCGTCTGAAGCGGTCAACAATGTGCGGCGCGCGCATGAGCGGGTCGACGTGCTGGTCAGCGGCTCGCGCAAGATCGGCGAGATCGTCTCGCTCATTCAGAGCATCGCCGAGCAGACCAACCTGCTCGCGCTCAACGCCACGATCGAGGCGGCGCGGGCCGGCGAGGCCGGGCGCGGCTTCGCGGTGGTGGCGGCCGAGGTGAAGGACCTCGCCGGCCAGACCGCAAAGGCGACGGAGGAGATCACCGCCCAGATCGGCGCGATCCAGGACGCCACCAACGGCACCGCCGGCGCGATCCAGGAGATCGCCGGCATCATTGACGACGTCCACCACATCGCGACCGAAACCTCAGCGGCGGTCGAGCAGCAGCGCGCCGCCACGCAGGAGATCGCCCGCAACGTGCATCAGGCGGCGGCCGGCACCCAGCAGGTCAGCGCGGATGTCTCGCAGATGCAGATCGCTGCGCGCGACGCCGGGCAGGGCGCGGTCGACGTGAACTCCGCCGCAGGCGAGCTCGCCCGCCAGTCGGCGCGTCTCGAGCAGGAGGTCGACGGCTTCCTGGTCGGCGTCCGCGCCGCCTGAAGGTTACCGGAAGGTCCGGCCGATCGCTTCGGGCTGCGTCCGGAGGCGGTCGGCGGCCTCCAGGCGGAAGGAGGCGAACAGGACGACGCCGCCCGCGGCCGCCAGTAAGGCGCCCACTGCGCCGGGCGACGTCCAGCCGAACCCCAGCGCGATCGCGGCCCCGCCAAGCCAGGCGCCGAGCGCGTTGGCGAGGTTGAAGGCGGAGTGGTTAAGCGCGGCGGCGAGCGTCTGGGCGTCCCCCGCGACGTCCATCAGCCGGGTCTGCAGCGCCGGACCCATCGCGATGCAGCCGCCGATCAGGAACAGGTTGATCGCCGCGCTCCAGCTCGAGGCCGAGGTGAACACGAAGGCGGCGAGCACCGCGCCGTTCCATGCCAGCGCCCCGACCAGCGTCGCCTTCAGCGCCCTGTCCGAGAGCCAGCCGCCGGCGATGTTGCCGGCGATCATGCCGAGGCCGAGCAGCGCGAGCATCGGCGGCACCATCGAGAGGCTCAGGCCGGTCACCTCCGTCAGGGTCGGGGTGACGTAGCTGTAGACCGCGAACATGCCGCCGAAGCCGATCGCAGCCACGCCGAGGGTGAGCCAGACCTGCGGCCGGCGCAGCGCGCCAAGCTCGCGGCGCGCGCTCGCGCCCACGGGCGCGGAAATCTCCGGCGTGAAGACCCGGACCAACGCGGCCGTCAGCGCCGCGAGCGCCGCCACGACCAGGAACGTCGCCCGCCAGCCGAAGACCTGCCCCAGCCAGGTGGCGAGCGGCACGCCCACGACGTTGGCGACGCTCAGGCCAAGGAGCACGTTGGCGACCGCCTGCGCCCGCTTGCGCGGCGGCACGAGCGCGGCCGCAGCCAGCATGGCCACGCCGAAATAGGCCCCGTGCGGCAGCCCCGCGACGAACCGGGCGGCGACCACGCCGGCGTAGCTTGAGGCGAGGGCGCTCAGCAGGTTGCCGATCCCGAACACCATCATCAGCCCGATCAGCAGTCCCCGCCTTGGCGCGCGGGCGAGCGCAACCGTGATCGCAGGCGCGCCCACCACGACGCCGAGCGCGTAGGCCGAGATCATGTGGCCGGCCACGGGGATGCTGACGTCGACCGCTGTCGCGACCGAGGGCAGGATGCCCATCGCGGCGAATTCGCCGGTGCCGATCGCGAAGCCGCCGACCGCGAGCGCGAGCTGCGCCAGCGCCGATCCATAGGGGGCTGCGACCGAAGCGGTCGTGAGTTCGGCCTCCACCGCGGCAAGGTCGGCGGGGTCGGACAGGCGGCACTCGGCGGCGGTCATGGGCTCACGATGCGATGTGGCGGAGCCGCGAAGCTGACCTTCGTGGTCGCCTGTTGCAATGCAGCAGACGCGCATGGCGGCCATACGCCTCACCGGCGCCGAGCTGTGTATGGCCGGAGCGGCCACGTCGCCATGGCGGGCCGGCGGCGCTAAGGTCCGGCGGAACGCCAGCGGACGATTCCGATGCAAGCCTATCTTGATCTCCTGCGCCGGATCCTCGACGAGGGGGCGCGCAAGGAGGACCGCACCGGCACAGGCACGCTCTCGATCTTCGGCGCGCAACTGCGCTTCGACCTCAGCCGCGGCTTCCCGCTCGTCACCACCAAGCGCCTGCACCTGCGGTCGATCGTCCACGAACTGATCTGGTTCCTGCGCGGCGACACCAATGTCGGCTATCTGCGCGAAAACGGCGTCACGATCTGGGACGAATGGGCGGACGCCAACGGCGATCTCGGGCCGGTCTATGGCAAGCAGTGGCGCTCATGGGCGGCGCCGGACGGCCGCACGATCGACCAGTTCGCCGACGTTCTGGCGGAGCTTCGCCGCAACCCATTTTCGCGCCGGCTCGTGGTGTCGGCCTGGAATCCGGCGGACCTGCCGGAAATGGCGCTCGCGCCCTGCCACTGTCTGTTCCAGTTCCACGTCGCGGACGGGCGGCTCTCCTGCCAGCTCTACCAGCGCTCTGCGGACGTCTTTCTCGGCGTGCCGTTCAACATCGCCTCTTATGCGCTGCTCACGCATCTCGTGGCCCACGACGCAGGCCTCGAGCCAGGCGACTTCGTCCACAGCTTCGGCGACGTCCATCTCTATCTGAACCATGTCGACCAGGCGCGCGAGCAGCTGACGCGCGCGCCGCGGCCGCTGCCGACGTTGCGGCTGAATCCCGCCGTCCGCTCTGTGTTCGAGGTCGCCTATGAGGACATCGCGATCGAGGGCTACGACCCGCATCCCGCGATCAGGGCGCCGGTCGCGGTATAGCAGCCGGACGCTCCGCCGGCTCGACGGAAGCGCGCAAAGGCTATTACGAAACCCTCAGGGTCGTGGCGAGCGGCCGCCAGACGGTGTATCGCGTGAGAGGGTGCGCATTGGCGCGACTCAGAGGTTCGGGTGGAGAGCGCGCCCGTATCTGCGCGTTCGGGGACAGGGACGAACAAAGATGAATTTCAGGATGGCGGCGGCGCTTGCGGCTGGTCTTTTGTCGGTAAGCGCGGGCACGGCTTCGGCGCTCAGCACGCCGGCGGTGTTCACGCAGACCGAACAGGCGCTTCGGGCCAAGCTCAAATCGGCCTTCGCCGGGCAGCCGGCCCGTTTCGGCTTCGAGAACTTCCGTCGCCGCACCAATGGCAAGGATGAGGCCGTGTGCGGCCAGGCCACGATCTATATCGGCCGCGACAAGCCGAGCCTGGTGCGCTTCGTCTATCGCTACAATTCGGGCGACGCCGCGATCGAAACCCTGAACGCCGGCGAGACCGCGACCGTCCAGAAGCTCTGGACTCCGCTTTGCCTGCGCGGACGGCCGATCGAGTGAGAGTTCCGATCGCCATCGTCGCCGCGGTCGCAAGAAACCGCGTTATCGGCCGCGACAACGGCATGCCGTGGCGGCTGCCGAGCGACCTGAAGCGGTTCAAGGCGATCACCTGGGGCAAGCCGCTGATCGTCGGCCGCCGCAGCCATGCGGCGATCGGCCGGCCGCTGCCGGGGCGCGAAACCATCGTGCTGACCCGCGACAGGGCCTTCCAGGAGGAGGGGGTGCACGTGGCGCACGATCTCAAGGATGCGCTCGGCCTCGCCGAAGCGATCGCCGAGGAGATGGGCGCGGAGGAGATCATCAGCGTCGGCGGCGGCGAGATCTACGAGCTGACCCTGCCGATGACGACCGTGATGCACCTCACGGAGATCGACGCCGCCCCCGAAGGCGACGTGCTTTTCCCCGAATACGACGCCGCGCAGTGGCGCGAGACGTTCCGCGAGGAGCACGCCGCCGGCGGCCGCGACGAGTACGGCTTCACGTTCCGGGACCTGGTCCGCGCCCGCGGCGCTTGAGAGGACGTGATCGGAACGTCGCCGGATTCCGATTGACGGGCCGGCGCCGGCGCCGCACTGGCTGAGCACCCGCGTTGAAGGCGCGCGGAGCGCGGATATTCTGCGCGCGGGCCGGCGGTGGACGTAGCAAGGAGTCTTGATGCCCTGGAGCAACCAGAGTGGCGGCGGCGGTCCGTGGCGCAACCAGGGAGGGCCCTGGGGCCAGGGCCCTCAGCAGCCGGGACCGACACCTCCCGATCTCGAGGACATGCTGCGCCGGGTTCAGGAGCGGTTCCGCTCCATGCTGCCTGGCGGCGGCGGCGGCGGCGGCCGCGGGGTTCTGGCGCTCGTCTTCCTGGGCCTGATCGGCTGGGGCCTTTCGGGCTTCTACAAGGTCGAGGCCGATGAGGAAGGCATCGTGCTGCGCTTCGGCAAATATGTCAGCACCACCCAGCCCGGCCTGAACTATCACATTCCCTATCCGATCGAGACGGTGCTGACCCCCAAGGTCACGACCCAGAACTCGATCGAGGTCGGCATGCGCACGACGCCCGGCGGGACCCGCACGGTCTCGAGCCGCGAGGTTCCGCAGGAGAGCCTGATGCTGACCGGCGACGAGAACATCGTCGACGTCAACTTCTCGGTGGTGTGGGTGATCAAGCCCGCCGACGGCGCGTCCGGACGTCCGAGCGGCGCGGCCGCCTATCTGTTCAATCTCGAAAACCCGGAAGGCACCATCAAGGCGGTCGCGGAGAGCGCGATGCGCGAGGTGGTCGGCCGGTCGCGGCTGCAGCAGATCCTGACCGAGGGCACGCCCGAGACCGAGAGCGTCGACCAGCCGCTCACCCCCGGCGCGCCGCCGGTTGAACCGGTGCGCCCGAAGGAGGAGGTGCAGCCGGCGGCCGTCACCGCCGCGGCCGTGCGCGAGCTCATGCAGAAGACGCTCGACAGCTACAACGCCGGCGTCGACATCACCCAGGTCCAGCTCCAGAAGATCGCGCCTCCGGGCGAGGTGCTGAGCGCCTTTCGCGAGGTCCAGGTGGCGCAGGCTGACCGCATCCGGCTGACGAACGAGGCGCAGGCTTACGCCAACCGCGTCGTGCCGGAGGCGCGCGGCAAGGCGGCCCAGGCGACGCAGGCGGCCGAAGGCTATAAGGCCTCCACGGTCGCGGCCGCGCAGGGCCAGGCCGCGCGCTTCCGCCAGGTCGCCGGCGCCTATGATCAGGCGCCGGACGTGACGCGCGAGCGGCTGTTCCTCGAGACGATGGAGCGGATCTATGGCGCGGTCGACAAGGTGATCATCGATCCGAAGGCGAGCGGGCAGGGCATCGTGCCGTTCCTGCCGCTGGACCAGCTGCAGAAGTCGGGGCGAACCGCCCCCGCGGCCGAAGCGACGGGAGCCGCGCAATGAACCGCAGCGTCTTTGGCGGCTTCTTCGCCGCGCTCGTGCTGTTCGCGCTGTTCGCGCTCTACAGCGCGCTCTACCGCGTCTATCAGACCGAGCAGGTCATCGTGCTGCGGTTCGGCCAGCCGGTCGCGACCGTCACCGATCCCGGCCTCCACATGAAGTTGCCGTTCGTGGAGACCGTCACCCGGATCGACAAGCGTATCCTCGACCTCGACATGCCGGAGCGCGAGGCGACCTCGAACGATCAGAAGCGGCTCGTGGTCGACGCCTTCTCCCGCTACCGGATCACCAATCCGCTGCGCTTCAGGCAGGCGGTCGGCTCGATCGAGCAGGCGAACGCGCGTCTCACCAACGTGCTGACCGACGCGTTGCTGGAGGCGATCCGTTCCTCGACCTTCCAGCAGATCGTGCGTGACCGGCGCGACCAGATCATGGCCCGCATCCGCGATCAGGCGAACCGCGAGGCGGATCGGTTCGGCATCCAGATCGTCGACGTCCGGATCCGGCGCGCCGACCTGCCGGAGCAGAACTCCAAGGCGGTGTTCGAGCGCATGCAGTCGGAGCGCGCGCAGGAGGCGGCGCAGATCCGCGCCCGTGGCGCCGAACAGGCGCAGGGCATGCGGGCCCGCGCCGACCGCGACGCGCAGGTGATCGTGGCCAACGCCAACCGCGACGCCGAGATCGTCCGCGGCCAGGGCGAGGCCGAGAAGACGCGGGTCCTCGCCGACGCCTACAGCTCGAACAAGGACTTCTTCGTGTTCTATCGGTCGATGCAGGCCTATGACACGGCGCTCAAGTCCGGCACCCGGCTGGTGCTGTCCCCGGACAGCTCGTTCTTCCGCTTCTTCCAGCAGCCGGGCGGCGCGCCCGCTGCGCCTGCGGGAGCGCCCCCCGCGCAATGACGGACTTCTTCGCCGCCCTCGGGCTGGTGCTGGCGATCGAGGGCCTCTTGTTCGCCGGCTTCCCGTCCGCGGCGAAGCGCGCCAGCGAAAACATCGTGGCTACTCCGGAGCAGACGCTGCGTCTGATCGGGGTGGCTTCCGCTGTGCTTGGGGTCTTCATCATCTGGATCATCCGCGGCTGAGCCGGCGGCGTCGTGACGCCGCTCTGGCCGCGCGGCGCGGCGTCGTGTTAAACCGCGCCACCCTCAGCATGGAGCTCGCCCGGATGGACGGCCCGACCGATCCTTCGCTGCATCTCATGCAGGCCTATATCGACGGCGCTCTGGTGGGCGAGCCGACCGAGGCTGTGACGGACCCCGCCACCGGCCGCCTGGTCGGCCGCGTGCCGGATCTCGGCGCGGACCACGCCGCGCAGGCGATCGAGGCCGCTCAGCGCGCCTTCCGCCCGTGGGCGGCGAAGACCGCCAAGGAGCGCTCGGCGATCCTGAGGCGGTGGTTCGATCTCATCATCGCCAACAAGGAAGAGCTCGCGCTGCTGATGACCCGCGAGCAGGGCAAGCCCCTGGCGGAGGCCCGCGGCGAGATCGACTACGCCGCCTCCTTCATCGAGTTCTACGCCGAAGAGGCGAAGCGCGTTTCGGGCGACACCCTGCCGAGCCACCGCGCCGACGCCCGCATCCTGGTGCTGCGGCAGCCGGCCGGCGTTGTGGCGGCGATCACCCCGTGGAACTTCCCGGCGGCGATGATCACCCGCAAATGCGCGCCGGCGCTGGCGGTCGGCTGCACCTTCGTGGTCAAGCCCGCGATGGAGACCCCGCTCACCGCGCTCGCGCTGGCGCGCCTCGCCGAGGAGGCGGGACTCCCGAAAGGCGTGCTCAACGTCGTCACCGGCCGGGACGCCGCCGCCATCGGCGAGGTGTTCACCAGCCATCCCGCCGTACGGGTGGTGTCGTTCACCGGCTCGACCGAAGTCGGCAAGATCCTGATGAAGCAGGCGGCCGCTGGCGTGAAGCGCGTTGCGCTGGAGCTTGGCGGCAACGCGCCCTTCATCGTCTTCGACGACGCCGATCTCGACGCTGCGGTTGAAGGCGCCATGGTGTCGAAGTACCGGAACATGGGGCAGACCTGCGTCTGCGCCAATCGCATCTATGTGCAGTCCGCCGTCTACGACGCCTTCCTGGAGAAGCTGACTTCCGCGGTCTCCCGCCTGGAGGTCGGCTCCGGCACGGAGGAGGGCGTCACGCAGGGTCCGCTGATCACCGCGGAGGCGGTGGAGAAGGTCGAGCGCCATCTGAACGATGCGGTGTCGAAGGGCGCGCGCGTCGTCGCCGGCGGCAAGCGCCATGCGCTCGGCGGCTCCTTCTTCGAGCCGACGGTCGTCGCCGACGTCACGCAAGACATGGCGGTCGCCCGTGAAGAGACCTTCGGGCCCGTCGCCCCGATCTTCCGTTTCGAAACCGAGCAGCAGGCGGTCGAATACGCCAACGCCACCGAGTTCGGGCTCGCGGCCTACTTCTATGCGCGAGATGTGGGGCGGATATTCCGGGTCGCGGAGGCTCTTGAATACGGCATGGTCGGCATCAATTCTGGACTGCTATCGACCGAGCTCGCGCCGTTTGGCGGCGTCAAGGAAAGCGGTCACGGCCGCGAAGGATCGCAGCGCGGCGTCGACGAGTTCGTCGACATCAAATATCTGCTCGTCGCCGGGATCTCCGGCTGAAAGGACGGGACGTCTTGAGCATTGAGGATTTCAAACGCGCCGCCGCGGAGGCGGCGCTTGCGCATGTCGAGCCGGGCATGAAGCTCGGTCTCGGCACAGGCTCCACCGCGGCGATTTTCGTCGAGCTGCTCGGCCAGCGGGTTGAGCGGGGGCTCGAAGTCGTCGGCGTGCCGACCTCTGAGGCGACGCGCGAACTCGCGGAGCGCTTCGGTGTGCCGCTGACGACGATGAAGGACGAGCCGGAGCTCGACCTCACCATCGACGGCGCCGACGAAGTCGACCCGCAGCTCCGGCTGATCAAGGGCGGCGGCGGCGCGCTGCTGCGCGAAAAGATCGTCGCCTGCGCGAGCAAACGGATGATCGTCATCGCCGACGAGAGCAAGCGCGTGGAACGGCTGGGCAAGTTCCCGCTGCCGATCGAGGTGGTCCCGTTCGGCAAGGAGTCCACGTTGCGCGCGATCGCCAAGCTCGCCGTCGAGCTTGGCGTGAAGGGCGAGGTCGTGCTGCGCCGCTCGGAGGACGGCTGCCCGGTGGTGACCGACAGCGGCCATGTCATCCTCGACGGCCACTTCCATCGCATCGATGAGCCGGAGCGGCTCGCGGCGGCGCTCGTCAGCCTCCCCGGCGTGGTCGAGCATGGCCTGTTCATCGGGCTCGCCAGCCTCGCGATCTTCGCCGGCGAGAACGGCGTCTCGACCATCGAGCCAACCGAAGTTCAGCAAGCCCCCAGGAGGATCGCATGATCCTGTCGCTCGCTCCGCGTTGCGTCGCATCGGCGGTTCTGTTTGCCGCCGTGCTGGCGAGCGCCCCGGCTTCCGCCGCCGACCTGAAGCTCGCACGCGAGGTCGTCGAGGTCTCCGGCGCCGCGTCGAGCTTCAAGGACATCGTGCCGATCTTCCTGGACGAGGCGAAGCGCACCTTCGTGCGCACCAACCCCGAGCTCTCCAAGGATCTGGACCAGGCGATCAAGGTCGTCGCCCCGGAGTTCGAGCGCCGGCGGGAGCAGCTTCTCGACCAGATCGCCGGCATTTACGCCGCAAGGTTCACGGACCAGGAACTGACTGAGATCAAGGCGTTCTATGAGACGCCGGCCGGCGTGAAGCTGGTGAAGGCGCTGCCGGGCGTGCTGCAGGAAAGCTACGACAAGACCAACGCCTGGAGCCGGCAGATGAGCCAGGACGTGGTCACGCGGCTGCGCGAAGAGCTGAAGAAAAAAGGTCACGACATGTGACCTGGCGCGAGGAGCGCGGCCCCGGTGAGTGAGTACGACGTCGACCTCTTCGTGATCGGAGCGGGCTCGGGCGGGGTGCGCGCCGCGCGCATCGCGGCCGGCTACGGCGCGCGCGTCGCGATCGCGGAGGAGTTCCGCATCGGCGGCACCTGCGTCGTCAGGGGCTGCGTGCCGAAGAAGCTGCTCGTCTACGCCAGCCGTTTCCCGGACGCCTTCGAGGACGCGCAGGGTTTTGGCTGGAGCCTGCCGCAGGCGCCGCAGTTCTCCTGGCCGGCGCTGATCGCCGCGAAGGACCGAGAGATCACGCGGCTCTCGGGTCTCTACGAAGCCAATCTCGATCGCTCCGGCGTCGCGGTGCACCGGCAGCGCGCGATCATTGACGGACCCCATGCGGTGCGGCTCGCCGATGGCGGCCGGATCACGGCCGGCGCAATCCTGATCGCGACGGGCGGCCATCCGGTGGCGATGGACTTTCCTGGTCTGGAGCTCGCGATCTCGTCGAACGACGCTCTCGACCTCGCTGAGCTTCCTGAGCGAATCGTCATCCAGGGCGGCGGCTACATCGCGGTCGAGTTCGCCTCGGTGTTCGCCGCCCTCGGCGTCGAGACGATTCTGATCCATCGCGGCAGCAAGGTGTTGCGGGGCTTCGACGAGGATCTGCGCGACGACGTCCAGGAGGCTATGGCGCGGCGGGGCGTGAAGTTCCTGCTGAACGACCATGTCGTTGGGATCGAGCCGACGGACGCCGGCAAGCTCATCCGCACCAATTGCGGCGAAATCATCGAGGCCGGCGAGGTCATGATGGCGATCGGGCGGCGGCCGCTGACGGCCGGGCTTGGCCTCGAGTCCGTTGGCCTCGACTGCGACCACAAGGGCGCGGTCGTAGTCGACGCGTTCTCCCGCACCTCCGTGCCCTCGGTCTATGCGATCGGCGACGTCACCAACCGGATGAACCTGACTCCGATCGCGATCCGTGAGGGCCACGCGCTTGCGGACACGCTGTTCGGGGGCCGGCCGACCATGATCGATTACGGGAACGTGCCGACTGCGGTCTTCACCACGCCGGAGATCGGCACGGTGGGGCTGAGCGAAGAGCAGGCCCGCGAGGGCGGCCGCGCGATCGACATCTACAAGACCCGCTTCCGGCCGATGAAGGCGACCTTGTCGGGCTCGCAGGACCGGATGCTGATGAAACTCGTGGTGGACGCGGACAGCGACCGCGTGCTCGGCGTCCATGTCCTGGGCGAGGACGCCGCCGAGATCGTCCAGGTGGCGGCGATCGCCGTGAAGATGGGCGCGACCAAGGCCGACTTCGACCAGACAGTCGCCCTTCATCCGACCGCCAGCGAAGAACTCGTCACGCTGCGGACGAAATGGACGGGGGTCTGAGCCCGACCGCCGCTCCCGCCCCTCGGCCGCCGCGGGAGACGCCGTCCGCCACCAGCGCGCCAGCCGGCGGATCGCCGCTTCCGGAGGCCCGCAAACGGCAGATCGTGATCGGCGTGCTGGTGGCGATGCTGCTTGCGGCGCTCGACCAGACCATCGTGGCGCCGGCCATGACAACGATCGGCCAGAGCCTGGGTCACACCGAATACCTGCCCTGGGTGATCTCGGCTTACTTCGTGACCGCGACCGCCGTCACGCCGCTCTATGGCAAGCTCGCCGACATTCACGGCCGAAGGAGCATGATGTTCCTTTCGGTCGCGATCTTCCTCGTGGCGTCGGTCCTGTGCGCGCTGGCGCCGTCGCTCTGGGCGCTGATCGCCGCCCGCGCGCTTCAGGGACTTGGCGGCGGCGGGCTGATCGCGCTCGCCCAGACCGTGATGGGCGACCTCGTGCCGCCGAAGCAGCGGGCGCAATACGCCGCGCAGATCTCCGCCGTCTGGGCGACCGCGAGCGTGCTCGGGCCGCTCGTCGGCGGCGTGTTCGCGCAGCATCTGCATTGGTCGCTGGTGTTCTGGATCAATCTTCCGCTCGGCGCGGCGGCGCTCGTGATGATGAACGCGCCGCTGAAGGACCTGCCGTTCCGTCCGCACCCGCACCGGCTCGACGCGCCGGGCGCCGCGCTCGTCGTGCTGGGCACCTCCATCGCGATGCTGGCGCTGTCGATCGGCCGCCAGAGCGGCGACTGGAGCTCGCCGACCGTGCTCGGCCTTGCCGCTGCGTCGGCCGCCTCCTGGCTGTTGTTCGGCGTGCGGTTGAAGACCTTCGCCGAGCCTCTGATCCCGGTCGAGGTGTTGCGGGATCGGGTGGTGCTGTGCGGCACCGTGGCGGTCGCGATGGGGATGGCGAGCTTCGTCGGGCTGGCGGCGATCGCCCCGGTCTATTTCGAGGTGCAGAACCAGGTCAGCCCGGACGTCGCGGCGCTCGGGCTCATCGGCATGGCGGCCGGATCGGTCTCCGGCGCCGCCATCACCGGCCGCTCCATTCCGAAGCTGTTGCATTACCGCCGCCCGGCGGTGTTCGGCCTCGCGCTCTCGGCGGCCGCGCTGGTCGCGCTCGCAGCGACCATCGAGATGCGCTCCTTCGCGCTCGCCGACGGGCTGCTGTTCCTCTACGGGCTCGGTCTCGGGCCGATCTTCCCGACCGTGACGGTCAGCGTGCAGAACGCGGTCGCGCGCCGCGACCTCGGCGCCGCGACCGGCCTGCTCGCCTTCCTGCGCTCCCTCGGCGCGGCGTTTGGCGTGGCGATCCTCGGCGCGATCGTGCTCGGCGCCGGCGGGGAGGGCGCGGCCACGTCCGGATTGGGCGTCGATCCGTCCGATTTCCGCCTCGCCTTCATCGCGGCGCTGATCGCGATCCTGATCGGGCTCGGCTGCCTCGCCGCGATGCCCGAACGACCGCTGCGGGACACGATGGAGCCGCACGTCCCGGGCGACTGACGGGTGGCGGTCACGGCCGGGCGGTGCTAGAAGCCCGCCAACGAGCGGCCGCCTGCGGCCGGGCGACGCATGGTCGTTTCCGCGAAGAGCCGCTCGCTCGACCTAATGGAGCAGGACATGTCGGAGCGTTGGAGCCCGTCGAGCTGGCGCGACAAGCCGATCGAGCAGTCGCCGGTCTATCCGGATCCGGCCGCGCTCGGGGCCGCCGAGGCGCAGCTCGCAAGCTTTCCGCCGCTCGTCTTCGCGGGCGAGGCGCGCAAGCTGAAGCGCCAGCTCGCCAAGGTTGCGGCCGGGGAGGCGTTCCTGCTGCAGGGCGGCGACTGCGCCGAAGCCTTCGCGGAGCATTCCGCCGACAACATCCGCGACTTCTTTCGCGTGCTGCTGCAGATGGCGGTGGTGCTGACCTATGCGGCCGCTTCGCCCGTGGTGAAGGTCGGCCGCGTCGCCGGCCAGTTCGCCAAGCCGCGCTCGTCCCCGACTGAGGTCGTCGACGGCGTCGAGCTGCCGATCTATCGCGGCGACATCGTCAATGGCACCGAAGCGACGCCCGAGGCCCGGATTCCGGATCCGCGCCGCCAGCTCGAGGCCTATCGGCAGTCGGCCGCGACGCTCAACCTGCTGCGCGCCTTCGCGAATGGCGGCTACGCCAATCTCGATTTCGTGCACCAGTGGATGCTCGGCTTCGTCAAGGAGAGCCCGCAGTCGGGCCGCTACCGCGAGGTCGCCGACCGGATCGCCGAGGCGCTCGACTTCATGCGCGCCTGCGGCATCGATCCGGAGTCGCATCCCGAGCTCAGGACCACCGACTTCTTCACCAGCCACGAGGCGCTGCTGCTCGGCTATGAGCAGGCGCTGACCCGCGTCGATTCCACCACCGGCGACTGGTATGCGACGTCCGGCCACATGATCTGGATCGGCGACCGCACCCGGCAGCTCGACCACGCCCATGTCGAATACGCCCGCGGGGTGAAGAACCCGGTCGGCCTGAAGTGCGGCCCGTCGCTCAAGCCGGACGATCTGATGCGCCTCATCGAGACGCTCGACCCGGACAACGAGCCGGGCCGGCTGACGCTGATCGCGCGGTTCGGCGCCGACAAGGTGTTCGACCACCTGCCGGGGCTGGTGCGCGCCGTGAAGTCGGAAGGCCGCAGCGTCGTGTGGTCGTGCGATCCGATGCACGGCAACACGATCAAATCGGCCTCCGGCTACAAGACCCGGCCGTTCGAGCGCATCCTGCAGGAGGCGAGGGCGTTCTTCGAGGTCCACCGCGCCGAAGGGACCTATGCGGGCGGCATCCATGTCGAGATGACCGGCAAGAACGTCACCGAATGCACCGGCGGCGCCCGGGCGATCTCGGATTCCGACCTGCGCGACCGCTACCACACCCATTGCGATCCGCGGCTGAACGCCGAGCAGGCGATCGAGCTCGCCTTCCTGGTCGCCGAGGAGCTCAAGAAGGAGCGGCTCGCGCGCGGTCCGAGGCAGGTCATCGCCGCGGAGTGATCGCGCCGGAGTGATCGCGGCGCCCGCAGAAGCAGGCGGGCTTCGAGCAGGGATGCGCCTCGGGCGGCGTGGCAGAAGGGAAGGCGTCACGACCGGCGCCGCCCTTTCGGCCACAAGAGGAAACCGATGCGCAAGCACCTGCTCCTTCCGTCCGCTCTCGCGCTCGCCGTCTGCCTGACCGGCGCGGGCTTCGCCGCCGCCCAAGATGCCCCGCCGCCTCCGCCTCCGCCTCATCACGGATGGGGCCCCGGCGGCGAAGGTCCCGGCGGCATGCGCGGCATGCCGATGCACGGGATGCATGGCCATGGGATGCGCGGCGCTGACCGCGCCATGCGGCTGGCGAAGCATCTCTCGACCATGGAAACCCTGCTCGGCATCCGCTCCGACCAGCTCGACGCTTGGCGGGCCTTCACGGCCGCGGCGATCGATTTCGCGTCGCCGTCGCGGCCGAAGCCGATGGACGACGCTGACAAGCCCGACAGGGGCGAGGCGTTCGCGATGGCCGACCGCATGGCCGACAAGGCGATCGCGCGGGCCGAAAAGGCCAAGGCGCTGAAGGACGCCGTCGCGGCGCTCCGCCAGAAGCTGACGCCTGAACAGCTCGACCGCGTGAAGGCTGTGGAGGGCGAAATGCGCGATCGCTTCCGCGGCCGCCATGGCGGCCCCGGGGGGCCTGGCCGCGCCGGACCGATGCGCGGGCCCGGCGGACCGGGCCCGGACGCGCCGTCTGCGCCCGATCAGCAGCCCCGCTGACTCCGCCGTGAAATGGAAAGCCCCGCAATCGCTGCGGGGCTTTCTTCTTGTGGCCGTTGCGATTGCCCGCGGCGAAGCGGGCCGTTAGACGACCCTCATGCCTCACCGTTCGCCCGCACCCGGCCTGCCCGGGAACTCGCCTGAAGCGCCGGCGCCTGCGGGGTCGAGGCGATGAACGTCTACCGCTTCGCGCCGTCGCCGACGGGCTATCTGCACCTCGGCAACGCCCGCACGCTGCTGCTCAACGCGTTGCCGGCGCGCGCCGGCGGCAAGTTCATCCTGCGGCTCGACGACACTGACGCGGCGCGCGTGCGCGAGGAGTTCGTCGCAGGGATCCGGGAGGATCTCGCCTGGCTCGGCATCACCCCCGACGAGGAGCGCCGGCAATCGGAGCGGACAGAGATCTACCGGGCCGCCTTCGAGCGCCTCCGCGCAGCGGGGCGCATCTATCCAGCCTACGAGACGCCGGAGGAACTCGAGCGAGCCCGTCGCCTCGCGCGGCTTTCGGGCCGTCCGCCAGTCTATGACCGTCGCGCCCTGAGGCTGACGGAGGCGGAGCGTGCGGCGCTTGAAGCGGAAGGTCGCCGGCCGCACTGGCGCTTCCGCCTCTCGCAAGGTCGGGCAGGATGGGCCGATGGCTTCCGCGGCCCGCAGGAGATCGATCTTGCAAGCCTGTCTGACCCGGTGATCGTGCGGGACGACGGCGCGTTCCTCTATGTCTTCACCAGCGTCGTGGACGACGCCGATCTCGGCGTCACCTCGGTGGTGCGCGGCGAGGACCACGTCACCAACACGGCGGTCCAGCTCGACATCTTCGCGGCCCTCGGCGCTGCGCCGCCCGCCTTCGCCCACCACAATCTGCTGACCACGGCGGACGGCGAGGGGCTGTCGAAGCGCCAGGGCAGCCTATCGCTGCGCTCGCTCCGCGAGGCGGGCCTCGAGCCGTTGTCGGTCGCGGCCTACGCGGCGCTGATCGGCGGCTCGGAGGCGGTGCGGCCGGTCGCAAGCCTCGACGAACTCGCCGGTATCGCGGCCTCCGCAAGACCCTCGCGGTCTCCGGCCCGGATCGATCCGGAAGAGCTCGCGACGCTCTCGGCCAAGACCTTGCACGTCCTGGATTTCCACGCCGTCGGCGGGCGGCTCGCGGAGCTCGGCGTGGGCGGCGGCGCGGCGTTCTGGGAGACCGTGCGGGGCAATCTGTCGAAGCTCGCCGAGGCCGCGGATTGGTGGCGCATTGCGCGGGAAGAGCTGGAACCGCCACAGTCCGGCGCCGAGGACGCGCCGCTGCTCGCCGAGGCCGCTCGGTCGCTGCCGGCCGAGCCGTGGGACGAGACGACCTGGAAGAGCTGGACCGCGGCGCTCGCGGCGACCACGGCCCGAAAGGGACGGACGCTGTTCGCGCCGCTGCGGCTTGCGCTCACCGGCCTGCCGCATGGCCCCGAGCTCGCCCGCCTGCTGCCCTTCATCGGGCATGAGCGGGCTCTCGCGCGGCTAACCGAGGCTCAGCGCCGGGCGGCCCCTCCGGCGACGGGCTCCCGAGACGACTGATCGCGCAGCCAGTCCAGCGCGCCGTCGGCGGCCGCGACGCCGGTGGCGAAGCAGGCCTGCAGCAGATAGCCGCCGGTCGGCGCTTCCCAGTCCAGCATCTCGCCGGCGACAAACGCTCCCGGCCGGCGGAGGAGCATGAAATGCTCGTCGATCTGATCGAGGCGCAGGCCGCCCGCGGTTGAGATCGCCTTCTCCAATCCATAAGGCACGACAAGCTTCAGCGGCAGGTTCTTGATGCGCCGGGCGAGCTCGGCTGTATCGTCAGGCAGCGGCCCCGCCTCGCGCAGCAGCGCGACGGCGACCGGCGGCAGCGCCGCAGCCTTGCGGAGATGGGTGGACCATGAGCGGGCCCCGCGCGGGGCCGCCAGCCGCCTTGCGAGTTCGTCCTGCGAGAGGTCGGGACGGAGGTCCAGCAGCGGCCCGGCGGAGCCGTCGCGCTCGATCGCGTCGCGCAGCTCAGCGGAGAGCGCGTAGATCAGGCCGCCCTCGATCCCCTCGCGGGTCACGACGGCCTCGCCGCGGGCGCGGCTGACGTCGAACGAAAGGGCTGCGCGCTTGATCGGCTCGCCGGCGAAGCGGTTCGCAAAATGCTCGGACCAGTCGACCCTGAAGCCGCAATTCGCCGGCCGCAGCGGCGCGGTCTCGACGCCATCGTCCGCGAGGATTTCGACCCACCCGCCATCGGACCCCAGCCGGGGCCAGCTGGCGCCGCCGAGCGCCATCACGACTGCGTCGGCCTTAACGGCGACCGCTCCTTCCGGAGCCTCGAATAGCAGGCCGCCGTCAGTGAAGTTCGTCCAGCGATGCCGGAGACGAAATTCCACGCCAAGCTCTGCGAGCCGCCGGAGCCAGGCGCGCAGCAGCGGAGACGCCTTTAGGGGCTTTGGAAAGACGCGGCCGCTCGTGCCCACGAAGGTCTCGACGCCGAGACCGTGGCACCACGCGATCAGCTCCGCCGGCGGGAACGCGCGCAGCGCCCGCTCGAGCGCCGGCCTGGCGGCGCCGTAACGCTCCGACATTCGCTCGAGCGGCTCGGAATGCGTGAGATTGAGGCCGCCGCGACCCGCGAGCAGGAATTTCCGCGCCGGCGCCGCCATGCGGTCGTACACGGTCACGGCGCATCCAGCCGCCGCCAGCCGCTCGGCCGCGATCAGCCCCGCAGGACCGGCGCCCACGATCGCGACGTCAGCATTAAACTGCGGGCGCTCCGCGGTCATCGGGTCGACGGGGCGCCAGCGCGTGCGCGCGAGGGCTTGCGATCAGGGGCCTTACCCCCTGATTTCTCAGAGCTCATTGTCTTTTCTTTAAGGCGCTTTTGTTAGACCCGGCAGGATCGCGTCAGTTGCGACGAGAGCCTTCCGGCGTCGATAACGCGCCAGCCAGTTATCGTCACTCGCCCGGTTTACGCGAGCGGGCCCGGCGCGGCCAAGAGGTTTTGACGACCGACATGCCGCTGATCTGCATCCTGGACGACCGGGTCACCAACCGGAACATCTTCGCCAAGCTCGCGGCGTCGATCGAGCCGGACGTGACCGTGCGCGCGTTCGGCAGCCCTCTCGAGGCGCTCGCCTGGATGGCGGAGAACACGCCCGATCTCGTCGTCACCGACTTCAAGATGCCGGAGCTCGACGGCGCGGAGTTCACGCGCCGCTTCCGCGCCCTGAGGGGCTGCGAGGACGTCCCCGTGGTGGTGCTGACGGTCTATGAGGAGCGCAGCTTCCGCCTCAGCGCGCTCGAAGCCGGCGCGACCGACTTCCTGCAGAGCCCGGTCGATCATCACGAGTTCCTGACGCGCGCCCGCAACCTGCTGAAGATGCGCCGTCAGCAGCTTGTCATCGCGAGCCGCGCCGTCACGCTCGAAAAGGAGCTGAGGACCAGCGAGCGCTCGCGCGAGCAGGCGCTGCGCGACTCCTCCGAGCGGCTCGCGCAGGTGATCGACACCGTGCCGGCGATGATCAGCGCGGCCGACAGGTCCGGACGGTGCATCTTCGTCAACGCCTATCAGGCTGCGATGAAGGGCGTTGAGGCGCCGGCGCTGCTCGGCCGTTCGGCGATCGACATGTTCGGCCCCGAGCACGGCGCCCGCAGCGCCGCGCTCGATCGTCTGATCTGCGAGAGCGGGGCGACGATCCCGTCCTTCGAGGAGGAGATCACGACCCGCGGCGGCGAGCGGCGCTGCTTCCTCACCACCAAGGCGCCGCTGCGCGACGCCGCCGGCGAGATCGTCGCCGTCCTCACCACCTCGCTCGACATCACGGATCGCAAGCGGGCGGAGGGGCATCTCCGGCATCTCGCGCATCACGACGCGCTCACCGACCTGCCGAACCGCGCGCTGCTGCACGAGCGCGTGCGCCACGAGATCGCGCATGCGCGCCGCACCGACCGCAAATTCGCGCTGCATCTTTTCGACCTCGACCGCTTCAAGGGCATCAACGACGTCCTCGGCCATCACGTCGGCGACCGGCTGCTGCGCGCGGTCTCGGAGCGGCTGAGGGCCACCGTGCGGGAAAGCGACACCGTCGCGCGGCTTGGCGGCGACGAGTTTGCGATCCTGCAGGCCAATGTCGGAAGCGTCGACGACACCACCGAGCTGGCTCGCCGGGTGCGCGAGGCGCTCTCGATCCCCTTCCGGTTCGATGGCGAGGAGGTTTCGACCTCCGCCAGCATCGGCATCGCGCTGTTTCCGGACAACGGGTTCGACGTCGACGAGTTGCTCAAGAACGCCGACCTCGCGATGTATCGCGCGAAGGCCGACGGCCGCGACGGCTTCCGCGCCTTCGCGGCCGACATGGACACCAGCGCCCGCGCGATCACGGTGCTGGAGAGCGATCTGCGCCGCGCGCTGGTCCGCAACGAGTTCGAGCTGCACTACCAGCCGCAGGTCGACCTCGCCACCGGCCGGATCGTCGGCGCGGAGGCGCTGATCCGGTGGCGGCGCGAGAATGGCGATCTGGTCAGCCCCGGCGAGTTCCTGCCGCGCGCCGAGGAGAATGGCCTGATCGTGCCGATCAACGAGTGGGTGCTGCGCGAGGCCTGCGCGCAGGCCGCCTCCTGGCCGAAGCTCGGGCTCCCGCCGATCCGGATCGCGGTCAATCTGTCCGGCGTGCAGTTCCGCAAGGTCGACGTCAGGCAGGTCGTGCTCGACGCGCTGGAGGCCTCGGAGCTCGATCCGAAGCGGCTCGAGCTCGAGCTGACGGAGACCATCCTGCTGCAGGACACCGGCACCGTCGTCGGCCAGCTCAAGGCGCTGCAGGAGCGCGGCGTCACCTTCTCGATCGACGATTTCGGCACCGGCTACTCGTCGCTCGCCTATGTGAAGAACTTCCCGGTCGACCGGCTGAAGATCGACCGCAGCTTCGTCGACAACCTCAAGAACGACGCCAATGACGCCGCGATCGTGCGCGCGATCATCAATCTCGGGCACAGCCTCGATCTCGAGGTCATCGCCGAAGGCGTGGAGACCGCCGCGCAGGTGGCGCATCTGCGCGCCGAGGGCTGCGACGAGGTCCAGGGCTTCTACTTCGGCCGTCCGATGCGCGCGCCCGATCTCGTGGAGCTGGTCCGGCGCGAGACGCTGCTGGTCAGGACTGCATGATGACGCGCCGGGCGCGCGGGACAGCGGCGCAGCAGCCGCCTGCTCGGCCGTCGGTTCTGCGCTGGCTCGTCGCGCGCCTGAGGAACCGGCCGGACGGCGAGCACGAGATGGCGCTGAACCGGCTGGTGCTGGCGTTGCTGGTGCTCGGCTATCTGAGCGTCCAGGCCTACGAGGCAAGCAACCCGTTCACCCGGCCGTTCGAGATCACGGCGATCTTCGCGCTCGGGGCGCTCGGATTTCTCGTCCACATGCTCTGGCGGCCCGGCTCGTCGCTGCCGCGGCGCGCGCTCGCAATGGTGTTCGATTTCGCAGGCATCTCGTACTGCCTGCACGCCGGCGGCGCGCTGACGGCGATCATCTACCCGACCTATCTGTGGGTGATCTTCGGCAACGGCTTCCGGTTCGGGATTCCGTCCCTGCTCGCCGCCGCCTCGGTCGCCATCGCGAGCTTCGCAGTGGTGATCGCGACCACGCGCTACTGGCACGACAATCTGGGCCTCTCGCTCGGCCTGCTGTTCGGCCTGTTGATCCTGCCGGCCTATGCGGCGACGTTGATCAAGAAGCTGCAGCGCGCGAAGCTTGCAGCCGAGGAGGCGAGCCGCGCCAAGAGCCAGTTTCTCGCGAGCGTGAGCCACGAGCTGCGCACGCCGCTCAACGCGGTCATCGGACTGACCGATCTGCTCGACGCCACCGAGCTTGACGCCGAACAGCGCGACATGGTCCGCACCACCGGGGAATCCGGCCGGGTGCTGCTCGGGCTGATTGACGAACTGCTGACCTTCAGCCGGATCGAAGCCGGCCGGATGCCCACGAACATCGTCGATTTCGACCTGCACGAGCTGCTCGCGGGCGTGCGGGGGCTGCTGATGACGCAGGCCCGCGGCAAGAATCTGCGGTTCGGCATCCACGCCACGCCGCGCACCCCGTACCGCCTGCGCGGCGAGTCCCGCCAGATCCGCGACGTGCTGCTCAACCTCGCCGGCAACGCCGTCAAGTTCACCGAGCAAGGCGGCGTGGTGGTCAGTGTCGACATGGTCGGCGGCTCGGCCGAGCGGCCGCGCGTGCGTTTCGAGGTGACGGACACCGGCATCGGGATTGCGCCCGAAGCCCGCGCCCGGATCTTCGAGAGCTTCACGCAGGCCGACGAGACCATCATCAACAGCTATGGCGGCACGGGACTTGGCCTCGCCATCTGCAAGCAGCTCGTCGAACATCAGGGCGGCGTGATCGAGCTCGAGAGCGAGCCCGGCATCGGCAGCACCTTCGCCTTCGAACTCGACCTCGACGCCGCCGCCGAGCCGTCGGCGATCCCGGACCGCCTGGAGGCGCAGGTCGTCGCGCTGGCGCCCGGGGAGGACGCCGCGGCCGCGCTCGCCGAAGCTCTCAGAGAAGTCGGCGTTGAGGCGGCGCCCGCCGTCGACATCCGCTCCGCGCTGCGGCTGCTGCGCGCGCAGCCGGGCGGCCGGCGCGTCGTGGTGGTCGAAGCGCAGCCGGGCGAGCCGGACGCCGAGGCGCTGGCCGGCGCGATCCGCGCTGCCGATACGGAGGAGCTCGTCGAGATCGCGCTGATCGACCCCTCTCTGGGCGGCGGCCTGCCGGATATCGACCTCCGTCTGCTGTGCGCCGCCGCGGCCACGCGGCCGACGCCGGCCAAGCTGGCCGCGATGGTCAGGGCGGCGAGCGCGGGCTCGGGCGGGCGGCTGGGCGCCCGCCGCGTGGCCGGTCAGGTGAAGGTCGCGGATCGGCGTCTCGCGATCCTGGTCGCGGAGGACAACCGCACCAACCAGAAGGTCATCACCAAGATTCTCGAGCGCGCCGGCCACGAAGTCCGCATCGCCGACAATGGCGAGCTCGCTCTCGACGCGCTGACGGAGCGTCAGTTTGATCTGGTGCTCATGGACGTCAACATGCCGGTTCTGGACGGCATCGAATGCGCCAAGCTCTACCGGTTCGCCTCGATCGGAAAGGCGCGCGTGCCGATCGTGGCGCTGACGGCCGACGCCACTCCGGCTGCGCGCGAGCGTTGCCTTGAGGCCGGGATGGACGCCTGTCTGACGAAGCCCATCGAGCCGGACCGGCTGCTCGCGATGATCGACGAGATCACCGCCGGCGCGCCGGGCCTTGCGACAGCCGAGGCGGAGCAGACCGCCTCCGAGCCGCAGGCCGTCGACGACGAACTCGTCGCGAACATCGCCGCGCACCCGAATTTCCGTCCGGCCCGGCGGGCGGTGGTCGACAAGCGGACGCTTTCGGACCTCGAGGATCTCGGCGGCAGGGAATTCGTCGGCGATCTGGTGGGCGAGTTCATCGGCGAGGCGGCAGGCGTGCTCAAGGCGCTCCAGCAGGCGGTCCAGCAGGGCGAACCGAGCGCCTTCCGTGAGCAGGCGCACGCTCTGCGCAGCGGCGCGGCGAACATCGGCGCGCGCGGCATCTACGAAATCTGCCTGTCCTGCCGGAACATCGACGCGCGCGAACTGGCCGCGCACGGCGCCGAGCGCGTCAGCCGTCTCGAAGCCGAATTCGAACGCGTCCGCAAGACGCTGCTGCGGCAGTTCCCGGACCGCGAGGAGCGGCAGGGGGAGGGCGGCTGAGCCCGGCTATTCGGCTGCGTAGGACACGGACCCGGCCTGAAGCCGGCGATCCTGGGCCGCCGTAAGCCGCCCCATCTTCCGCAGGTCGGACTCTTCGACCTGCAAGGCCGCGTCGACCCAGATGTCGGTGATGTCGCGCAGTTCGTCGTAAAGCAGCGGGGCGACCCGCCGGCCGGCGCGGAACAGCGCGGAGAGGCCGTTGTGCCGCCGCAGGTTGCGGCTCAGCAGCCGGTGCGTTTCGGCGACGCCGTCACCCGGCTCCGCAAGCGCCTGGACGAGCCCACGCTCGTGAAGCTCTTCCGCCGAGTAGAGCTTGCCGCTGGCGATGATCTTTTCGGCCTCGGCCATGCCGACCCGGCGCGCCAGCAGACTGTAGGCGCCCATTCCCGGGAACAGGTTGAACAGGATCTCCGGAAGGCCGAATTTCGCGCCGCGCTCCGCGACGATCATGTCGCAGGAGAGCGCCGCCTCGAAGCCGCCGCCGAGCGCGTCGCCCTGAACCAACGCGATGGTGATGACCGACTGATCGAAGCCGATCGCGTTCTCGTGCAGAACGTCGATGCAGGCGCGGGCGTAACTCCGCAGCCCCTCCCGATCCTGGGCGCGGATCCAGCCGCGGAACAGGTCGAGGTCTCCGCCGAGATTGAAGATGCCGGGCAACCGGGAAGCCAGCACCCAGTATTTGAGCGGCGGCGCGTCGGAAGCGGGCTCGGCGAATGTCTGCCGTATGGCGCGCTGATGCGCAGAGATGTCGCGCAGCAGGCCGGGCGTGAAGCTGGGCGCGCCCTGCGGGCTCATCCAGCACCAGCAGGCGCTTTGGCCGAGGTCGAGCTCGACCTCGATCTCGTCGTAGCGGACCGAATCGAGCGTCTGCCGCCCATCCGTTTCACGAGCCGACGCCCCGCCGAGCGCCGTCCGCAACTTCGCGCGGGCTCGGTCGAGGCTCAGGAATGGGCGACCTTCAGGGAGGCTCATCGACATCGACATTGCGAACTCACCCAACACAGCTGACAACCGCAGAGCGTCCGTCTTCGCGATGTTAACGTTCTGTTTACCTCTCTGAAAGGGGTAGCCAATTCAGCCTTGGTCGTTTACCTCGCGTTAACTATATATTTTAAATCAATCGCCGCTGAGAGGATCTCGAAAGTGCTGTCTCAGGTCGGGAATACTAAGATTAGGTTTGAAAAATAAAGATTAAAGCCCGTCTCACTTGCGTCTCCTTATTCATTGGATCGCCCCGCGACGCCTCCAGCGTACGAAGTCGCGCAATACAATTCGATGAGGGGGCGGCGAGGGCCGCGATTTGCTTGTCAGGCGGTCGCCGTCGCGACGATTTAGAGGATTGTGGACTGGGGAGGATTGGAGAGCGACCACATGGGACGCGTCAGAGCCTCTCGCGCGGTCTGCGACGTTTTGACGCGTAAAACCCCCGGTGATCCAGCGCGGCGCTCTGCGGCCTGCGTCCGTCTCCCGGCCTCGTCGGGAGACACTGAACGCGGGACCGGGTAGGTTCCGCAGCGAGGCCGAACGTGGACGGATAGGTGAATGACAGGACTGCGCTGGCTGCTCGCGCCCGTTTGGGCAGCCCAGATCTTCACTGGAGCCAAGTCGTTCTGCGACAACGGCATTCTGGGTAGCGAACGGCTCAACCGGCGCGGCCTTCACGTGTGGCGCGTGCGGCTCGCTTACCGGCTGGCCGAGAAGCGGCGCGCGCGGCTGGCCTCGCGCGTTGGCGAGGGCGACCGCGAGGCGTTCGCGCGCGACGGCTTCATTCTGAAGAACGACTTCCTGCCGCCGGAGGATTTCCGGGCGCTCGTCGCCGAGCTCGAGAGCGCCCGCGTTCCCGCCCGGGAGATGAAGCAGGGCGACGCCGTCACGCGGCGGATCGCGCTCGATCCGGAAAACCTGAAGAGCCTGCCTGCCTGCGCCGCGCTCGTGCGGCGGCCCGAGTTCCAGAACCTGCTGCGCTACGTGTCGAGCTTCGACGCCGAGCCGATCATCTATGTGCAGACGGTGTTCGCGCAGGTCGACCGGTCCTCGACGGACCCGCAGACGTCCGTGCACGCCGACTGCTTCCATCCCACCATGAAGGCGTGGCTGTTCCTGCACGACGTCGAGGAGGATCTCGGCCCGTTCGTGTATGTGCCGGGGTCGCACCGGCCGACGCCGCGGAAGCTCGCCTGGGAGAAGCGGATGAGCGTCCGGGCCTCAACGCTCGACCGGCTGTCGGCGCGCGGCTCGTTCCGTGTCCGGCCGGACGATCTGAAGCGCATGCGGTTGCCGGAGCCGAAGAAGTTCGCGGTGCCGGCGAACACGCTGATCGTGGGCGACACCTCCGGCTTCCATGCCCGGGGCAAGAGCGAGCGGCCTTCGACGCGCGTCGAGATCTGGGCCTATTCGCGGCGCAATCCGTTTCTGCCCTGGACCGGGCTCGACATCTGGACTCTGGCCCCCTTGCGCGGCCGTCAGGCCCCGCTGTTCTGGGGCTTGCTCGACCGGCTCGAGCGCTTCGGCCTGGGCCGCAGCCCGTGGCGGAACGCAGGCGTGGTGACGCCTGCGTCGCCGCCGGCCCCGCGTCAGTAGCCGCCGGCGCTCACCACTTCCCGACATTCGGCATCGAGGCCCAAGGCTCCGCGGGCGGCTTGGCGGGCCCGGCCTGCAGCAACTCGATCGAGATGTTGTCGGGCGAGCGGACAAACGCCATGCGGCCGTCGCGCGGCGGCCGGTTGATCGTCACGCCGCCCGCCATCAGCCGCTCGCAGGCCGCGTAGATGTCCTCGACCTCATAGGCGAGGTGGCCGAAGTTCCGCCCCTCGCCATAGACCTCGGGGTCCCAGTTGTAGGTCAGCTCGACCTGGGCCTCCGTCTGCCCGGGCGCGGCGAGGAAGATCAGCGTGAAGCGTCCCTGCGGGCTTTCGGTCCGGCGGACCTCCTGCAGCCCGAGCTTGTCGCAATAGAAGTCGAGCGAGGCGTCGACGTCGCTCACGCGCACCATCGTGTGAAGATATTTCATGCGGGCGTTCTCCGGCTTGCGGCGGTCCGGCTAGCTATAGGGCGGCGCGCGAACCGCAAGGGCATGGCCGACTCGCGGGACAGGAGCCGCCGAATCTCGGCGCCGGCTTTAACCGCATCTTCGCCCTGTGCATGGAGGCCGCGCCATGATTGGGCCATTTTTCGCTTCCCCCCACTCCCGCGGATGCTATCGTTAGTCTGATCGAGTCGGGGCGGCGGCTCTCGTTACGCGGTGTATCCGGGCGGGCGGTTCGTAATGGGTGCTGACAGGGCGAGGAGTGGTTCCCCGGGAACGATGGAGCGGCCGAGCGCTTCGTCCGAGGCGGCGCCCATCGATCTGTACGAGGTGTCCGGCACCATCAAGTGGTTCGACGTCGCGAAGGGGTACGGCTTCATCGTGCCCGACAATGGCGGCCCGGACGTCCTGCTGCACGTCACCTGCATGCGCCGCGACGGCTTTCAGACGGCGAACGAGGGCGCGCGGATCGTCTGCGAGGCTCAGCTCCGGCCGAAGGGCGCCCAGGCGTTTCGCGTGCTCTCGATCGACGACAGCACGGCGCTTCATCCCGGCGAACTGCCGCCGCCGCGCACCCATGTCTCGGTCACGCCGACAAGCGCGCTCGAACTGGTCGAGGTCAAGTGGTTCAACCGGCTGCGCGGCTTCGGCTTCCTGACGCGCGGCGACGGCTCGCCCGACATCTTCGTCCATATGGAGACGCTGCGCCGGTTCGGGATAATGGAGCTGCGCCCCGGGCAGAAGGTGTTCGTGCGCTACGGTCCCGGACCCAAGGGTCTGATGGCGGCCGAGGTCCGGCCCGATGGGCCGGGCGGCGCCCCGTCCTCGCACTGACTGCGCTGCTTCCGCGAGGGGCCGCATGACCCAGATGCTGGCGCGCTTGGCGCTCGCCTTCACCCTGCTTGCCTGCGGGGTCGGCCTCGGTCGCGCCGCTCCTCTCGAAAAACTCACCTTCGAGACGGCGACCGGCCCCCATGTCTTTATGGTCGAGGTCGCAGTCACGCCCGAGGAGCGCGAGGTCGGGCTGATGTACCGCCGCTCGCTGCCGCCGGATCACGGCATGCTGTTCGATTTCGGCAGGTCCGACGAGATCGCGATGTGGATGCAGAACACCTATGTGTCGCTCGACATGGTGTTCGTCTCCGCCGACGGCCGCGTGACGCGGATCGAGCGCGGCGCGGAGCCGCTGTCGACCCGCATCATCCCCTCCGGCGGCCCGGTGAAGTATGTCGTCGAGCTCGCTGCCGGCGCAGCGGACCGCATCGGCCTGAAGCCAGGCGACCGGGTGATTCATCCCCGGATAGCCGCGGCGGCGCCTGCGGCCCACTGAGCAGGCGCAGCCGCTCCGTCAGATCTTCTTGACCTCTCCCGCACCCACGCCGAGACGGTCGAGCTCCTCCCGCGACAGCGGCAGCAGCGGCGCGCTGGGCACCGCCGAGCCGTAGGGGATCGCCCGCCGCGCGGCGGCCCTGTCCGGGATGGCGGCGGCCCAAGAGCCCGACTTCGCGCGATCCTCGCCTCTGAGATTCGCCAGCGGCAGGGTCAGCCGCCAGCCGGCGGCAGTCCTGTCGCGCGCCGTATCCGGGCCGATCATCGATCCCGCCTCAGCCTGCGCCGTCATCATTCTCGCTCGTCAGCTTGTCGACCGGGATCGAGCCCTGGCCGGAGGCGGCGGCGAGCCGCGCGCGCATCGCCTCCCGAAGGGTCTCGTTGATGCGGTCCTGCCAGCCCGGGCCGTCGGCCTGGAAGAGCTCGAGCACGTCGGCGTCGATGCGCAACGTTACCTGTTCGCGCGCCCCCGGTATCGCTGGTCTGCGTTCAGGCGCCGGCGGGGGCGGGGGCTTCGGCCGAAAAGCGGCTTCCGCCGCTGCGCGAGGGTCGGTCGGTCGACGGGACATCGATGCTCCTGCCTTACTGCTCGCTGTAGGTTTCGCCGCGCCGGCCGCCGACGCGCTCGAAGCCGGCGGTCGCGCGCGGATCCTTGCCGTCGAGGTTGAGCGCCTGCGCGAAGGAGGCGCGGGCGTTGCCGAGCTCGTTGCGCTTCTCGAACGCCAGGCCGCGGCCGATCCAGGCGTCGATATATTTGGGGTTGAGCGTGCGGGCGGTGTTGAAGTCGTCGAGCGCGGCCTTGTAGTCGCCCTGCGCCAGATAACTCATGCCGCGCCCGACATAGGGCTCCGCGGCGGTGACCGAGATCGCCGTCGCCTTGGTGAAGTCGTCGATCGCCTCGTCCTGCCGGCCCTGGGCCTGATGGATCAGGCCGCGATTGTGCCAGGCCTGGGCGTTGTTGGGATCGAGCTGGATCGCCTGATCGTAATCCGCGACCGCGGCGTCGAGCCGGCCGGTCTGACGGTAGAGATTGCCGCGGCCCACATAGGCGGCGCTGTAGTTCGCATCGGCCTGGATGGCGCGATTGTAGTCGGCGAGAGCTGCGCTCATGTTGTTCTGCGAGCGGTAGGCCAGCGCCCTGTTGGCGTAGGCCTTGGCGAATGAGCCGTTCAGCTGGATCGCGTGATTGAAGTCGCCGACGGCGTTGTCGTATTGCCCGAGCCGCGCATAGGCCGAGCCGCGCATGTTCCAGGCTTCGGGATCGTTCGGATTGTTGTTGACCACCTGCGTCAACGAGCCGAGGTCGGTCTGGCGCGCGGCGTAGACGTCGGGGTCGATTGAGCGCGAGCCGGAGCCCGCGCCGACGGTGTCGCAGGCCGCGAGGCCGAGCGCCGCGAGGCCCATCCCCGCGATGCGGCTCAACGTTCGTGAAGCTCTGCGCCGTCCCATAGCCTGTCTCGCCTTCTGTTCGCCGCCGGATGGCCCGTCAGATAAGGCGATTGCGGCAGCAATGCGATTCTAGGGCGGCCGGGACTCGCCGTCGCGCCCGATCGGTCCGCTGGACGCAAAAACGCCCGCCGGCGTGGCCTGGCGGGCGCACTGGGCAGACCTGGCGGCAGGGGTTTGGCCTGCGCGCCGCGTCAGCCGAAGCGTTCAGCGAATCACTTCTTCTTCATCGGCAGCAGACCCTCGCGCTGCGCGCGCTTGCGGGCCAGCTTGCGGGCGCGCCGAACGGCCTCGGCCGCCTCGCGGGCGCGCTTCTCCGACGGCTTCTCGTAATGGCCGCGCAGCTTCATCTCGCGAAAAATGCCTTCGCGCTGCATCTTCTTCTTGAGGGCCTTGAGGGCCTGATCGACATTATTGTCGCGAACGAGAACCTGCACGTCGTGCCTCGTCTGGGCGTTTCGGGATCGGCGAAACAGTCGGCCGCTTGCGCGGGCGCGTAAAACAAAAAACAGCGCGCCCGCATTGGCGCGGGCCGCCGTCTCGACGCAAACTAGCAAAGACGTTCAGGCTTGTCACGCGGGCGCGAGCGCCCGACAGGCGATTTCCGCGGCGCGCCAAAGGCGGCGTCTCTCAGCCTTTCACCCGGGTCACATGGCCCATCTTGCGGCCGGGCGCAGGCTCCGATTTGCCGTAGAGGTGGAGCGCGGCGCCGGGCTCGGCCAGAAGCGCGAGCCAGTCGTTCGCCTCGGCCCCGAGCAGGTTGGTCATCGTCACCCGTCCGCGCGTGTCCGTCCCCCCGAGCGGCCAGCCGGCGATCGCCCGGACGTGCTGCTCGAACTGGCTCGTCAGCGCGCCCTCGATCGTCCAATGGCCGGAATTGTGGACGCGGGGCGCGATCTCGTTGACCACGACGCGTTCGCCGGTCGGCCCGTCCACCAGGAACAGCTCGACGCCGAGGACGCCGACATAGTTCAGCGCCTCCGCGATCTTGCGCGCGATCGCGACCGCCGAGGCGGCGGTCTCGGGCTTGATGGCGGCGGGCACGTCGGAGGTGCGCAGGACATGGTTTTCGTGGCGGTTCTCGACCACGTCGAAAGCCGCGAAAGCGCCGTCGCGGCCACGCGCTGCGATCACCGAGACTTCTGCGCGGAAATGCACGAAGGCCTCGAGGATGGCCGGCTGGCCGTTCATCATCGCGAGCGCTGCGTCGAGGCCGAGCCCCTCGCGCACCAGCACCTGTCCCTTGCCGTCATAGCCGAAGCGGCGCGTCTTCAGCACGGCCGGGCGTCCGATGGCCCCGACGGCCGCCGCCATGCTGGCGCGGTCGTCGACCGCCGCAAAGGGCGGCGTCGGGATGCCCAGATCGCGTACGAAGGTCTTCTCCAGAAGACGGTCCTGCGTTGTCGCGAGCGCGCGGGCGTCCGGAAACAGCGGCCGGTGCTGCGCGACGAGCTCCGCGGTCGCGGCCGGCACGTTCTCGAACTCGTAGGTGATGACGTCGACGCTGTCGGCGAACAGCGCGAGCGCCGCCTCGTCCTCATAGGCCGCGATGGTGCGTTCGGCGGCGACGTCGAAGGCAGGGCTTTTGGGGTCCGGCGCGTAGATGTGGGTCTTGAGGCCGAGCGGCGCGGCTGCGAGCGCCAGCATGCGGCCGAGCTGGCCGCCGCCCAGAATGCCGATCGTGTCGCCGGGCGCGAGGATGCGGGAGGTCATGGATCAGGCGCTCCCTGATGGGGTCTCGGCGACGCCGTCGGTCTGCGCCCTGCGCCAGGCGGCGAGGCGATCCGCCAGGCCGCGGTCGGAGAGGGCGAGCACCGCGGCCGCGAGCAAGGCGGCGTTGACCGCGCCCGAGCGGCCGATCGCCAGCGTGCCGACCGGAACGCCGGCCGGCATCTGCACGATCGACAGCAGGCTGTCGAGCCCGGACAGAGTGCTGGACTGGACGGGAACGCCGAATACCGGCAGCGCCGTCATGGCGGCGACCATGCCCGGCAGATGCGCCGCGCCGCCGGCCCCGGCGATCACGACCCGGAAGCCGTCGGTCTCCGCGCCCTTCGCGAACGCCACCAGCCGATCGGGCGTGCGGTGGGCGGAGACGATCCTCGCCGAATAGGGGACGCCGAGCGCATCGAGAGTTTCGGCGGCGTGCGAAAGCGTGGCCCAGTCGGACTGACTGCCCATCACGATGGCGACGGGGGGCGGCTCGGCGCGGTTGTCCGCGACCATCTGGGCATGCTCCGAAGGAAAGAGGGGATCAGGGCCCGACCATAGGCGCCGGCGGATTGGCAGGCAAGCTGAGGCGCGTCGCGCGTCAGGCGATGATGTCCGGCGTGAGCTGATCCTCGAGAAAGGTGATCCGGTCTTTCAGGCCGAGCTTGCGCTTCTTCAGCCGCTGGACCTGCAGCCTGTCTCCGGACCCGAGCGCCTCGAGGGCGTCGATAGCGTGGTCAAGGTCGCGATGCTCCTCACGAAGGCGGGCGAGCTCCTCCCGGGCCGCCTGTTCCTGGGCCCGCGTCTCCTCGTCCCGCCCCGTCATCAGCTGGCCTGTCTCTCATGCAAGCGATCTCCGTCTGCGAGTATCGCCGCCGCCCGGACAAGCGGCAAGCGCCGCGCGGCACGGCTCTGTGAGCGCGCGCGACGCGATCTCTGTTCGACAGAGGGCGCGGAGCGTGACATCATCGCCACGTCGATCTTAAAAAAGGGAGACGTGCTTTATGTCCATCGAGTCCCACATTGCTGAGCTTGAGAAGAAGCATCGCGCGATTGATCGTGAGATCGAAATTGAACTGACCCGTCCGAGCACAGACGATGTCCGGGTCGCGTCTCTAAAACGGAAGAAACTTCGCATCAAGGACGAAATGATGCGGTTGCAGTCGCCGCATCCAACCATTCATTAGCTGGCGTTTTCTGCACAGACACAGAGTTTGCGCCGCCGACCTCAGGGCCGGCGGCGCCTTTATTTCTAGCGCCCTTGTTCGGGAGCCAGGCCCGACGGCGCAGGCTTCAGCGAACCACGACCTTGGTGCCGATCGGCACGCGCTCGTAGAGGTCCTGGACGTCGAAATTGATCATCCGGATGCAGCCCGACGACATCGCGTGGCCGATGGTGAGCGGCTCGTTCGTGCCATGGATCCGGAACAGCGTGTCCTTGCCGTCGCGGTAGAGATACATCGCCCGCGCGCCGAGCGGGTTCTCCGGGCCGCCCGACATGCGCAGCGGCAGCTCGGGCCGGCGCTGCAGCATCTCGGCGGGCGGGATCCAATCCGGCCATTCCTGCTTGGCGCCGACCTTGGCCTCCCCGGTCCAGCCGAAGCCTTCCTTGCCGACGCCGACGCCGTAGCGCATCGCCTTGCCGTTCGGCTCGACGAAGTAGAGGAACTTGTCGTTGGTATCGATCACGATCGTGCCCGGCGCTTCGCCGGTGGGATCGACCACCTCCTGCCGCCGGTACTCGACCGGCAGGGCGGAGGGATAGCTCGTCGACATCGCCGCAGCGATCGGATCGGAAGCAAGGTTGCTGGAGCAGCCGGCGAGCAAGCCAGACACGGCGAGCAGCGCAAACGCGGCGCAGCCCCGTACGACGTGAGACACTGAACTCATCTTGATCCTTGGCGTCCCACACGTCGGACCCGGCGCCACACTCTGGCGGCTCCGGGCCGGCAACTCCCCTGTTCGGACGATAAACGCAGCAGTCGAGGTTTCGGGAGCGTCCGGTTGCTTCGTTGATCTTTTCACGGCTGGTCGTGGCCCGCCGGCCACACTCCGTCACCAGCAGCCCTGAAGACCACGCCAAGACAAGAACGCTCCGGCGACCGCCTCCGCCGCGTGGTCTTCAGCCGTTGGGGCGGCCGATCCCATGATACACGAAGCCGTGGCGCTGCATTTCTTCCGGACGATAGACGTTCCGGAGGTCGACCACGATCGGCTCGCGCAGCATGCGCTTGACGCGCGCGAGGTCGAGCGCTCGGAACTCATCCCATTCGGTGAGCAGCACCAGGACATCGGCGCCGTCGAGAGCCTCATAGGCGCTGCGGGCGTAGACCACGTTCGGCAGCTGGCTGCGGGCCTGCTCGGTGGCCTCGGGATCGTAGGCGGACACGACCGCGCCGGCGGACTCCAGCGTCGGGATCATGTCGAGGGCCGGGGCTTCGCGCATGTCGTCGGTGTTGGGCTTGAAGGCGAGGCCGAGCAGCCCGATCCGCTTGCCGGCCACCGAGCCGCCGCAGGCCGCGATCACGCGGTCGGCGAGCGAGCGTCGTCGCGCCTCGTTGACCTCGATAACGGTCTCCACGATCCGGACGGGCGAGCCGTATTCCTGCGCGGTCAGCGCGAGCGCCCGTGTGTCCTTGGGGAAGCACGACCCGCCGAAGCCCGGCCCCGCGTGCAGGAACTTCGACCCGATGCGGTTGTCGAGGCCGATGCCGCGGGCGACCTCCTGGACATTGGCGCCGACCTTTTCGCAGAGGTCCGCGATCTCGTTGATGAAGGTGATCTTGGTCGCGAGGAATGCGTTCGACGCGTATTTGATGAGCTCGGCCGAACGGCGGTCGGTGAACACCAGCGGCGCCACGTTGAGGTAGAGCGGGCGGTACAGCGCCTCCATCACGGCGCGCGCGCGCTCGTCCTCGACGCCGACCACGATCCGGTCGGGCCGCTTAAAGTCGTCGATCGCGGAGCCTTCGCGCAGGAACTCGGGGTTGGACGCGACGGCGAGGTCGACGCCCGGCCGCGTTCCGCGCAGCACGCGTTCGACCTCGTCGCCCGAACCGACCGGGACGGTGGACTTGTTCACCACGACCGTGAAGCCCTCGAGCGCTTCGGCGATCTGCCGGGCCGCCTCCATGACGTAGCTCAGGTCGGCGTGACCGTTCCCGCGCCGCGACGGCGTGCCGACCGCGATCATGACGACGTCGGCCTCGCGCACTGCGGGCGCGAGTTCGGTCGAGAAGCTCAGCCGGCCGGCGTGCAGATTGCGCTCGACGAGCTCGTCGAGCCCCGGTTCGTAGATCGGAACGACGGCCCGGTTGAGCGCCTCGATCTTCCGCTCGTCGGAGTCGATGCAGGCCACCTGATGCCCGAAATCCGCAAAACACGCGCCGGAGACCAGCCCGACGTAACCCGACCCGATGACAGCGACGCGCAAAGATGAGGTCCTTTGATGCCCCGCCCGCGGCGCGGGCCCGGCGGCGTGGTAAGCAATGGTGGCGTTCAAGGCAACGAAGTAGCGCGAGGGTCTGCCGCGCCCTCAGGGCAGAAGGTCGCGGTAAAGACCGGCGTAGATCCTGGCCGACGCCTCCCATGAGACGTCGGTCGCCATGCCGTTGCGCTGGAGCCGGGTCCAGGTCGCCTGATCGGCGTAAAGCGCCGCCGTTCGCCGGATCGCCGCCTCCAGAGGACCGCGGCTGACCGGACAGAACTGCACCCCGGTCGCGACGCCCGCGGCCAGCGCGACCGGATTGGCGTCGATCACCGTGTCGGCGAGGCCCCCGACCCGGGCCACGACGGGGACCGCGCCATAGCGCAGGGCGCAGAGCTGGGTGAGGCCGCAGGGCTCGAAGCGCGACGGCACGAGCAGCGCGTCGGCGCCGCCCTGGATCAGATGCGCCAGCGTCTCGTCATAGCCGAAGGCGCAGCCGACCCGGCCGGGATGCGCCTCGCCAAGGGCGCGGAAGCGCTGCTCCAGCCCGGCGTCGCCTGCTCCGAGCACGGCCAGATTGGCGCCGCTCTCCAGCAGGGCCGGAACCGCGTCGGCGAGAAGATCCAGCCCCTTCTGGTCCGACAGGCGGCTCACCACCCCGAACGTCAGGGCCCCGTTCGCCTGGCCGAGCCGGAACCGGTCGGCGAGCGCCCGCTTGTTGAGCCGCCGCCCCATCAGATCGCGCGCCGAATAGCGCATCTCCAGCCGCGGGTCGGTCTCCGGATCCCAGACATCCACGTCGATGCCGTTCAGGATGCCGAAGAGGTCGCGCTTGCGGCTGCGCAGCAATCCTTCGAGGCCCATGCCGCCGGCCGGCTCCAGAATCTCGGAGGCGTAGCTCGGCGACACCGTCGTGATGCGGTCGGCATAGAAGAGCCCGGCCTTCAGGAAGCCGATCCCGCCGTAATACTCGACGCCGTCGATCGACATGGCCTGCGGCGGAAGGCCGAGGCGCGGCAGCAGTTGCGCCGGAAACCAGCCCTGGAACGCGATGTTGTGGATGGTGGCGACGATGCGCGGCCGCCGATCCGCATGGGCCATGTAGGCCGCCGCGAGCCCGGACTGCCAATCGTGCAGATGCGCGATTTCGGGAGCGGGCAGGGCGGTGGCGCCGCGGCCGATCTCCGCCGCCACCCATCCGAGCGCCGCAAACCGGAAGGCGTTGTCGGGCCAGTCGCGGCCGTTGCCGTCGGAATACGGCCCGCCGGGCCGGGCGTAGAGATGGGGCGCGTCGATCGCGATCACGTCGAGCCCCGCGGCGCGGCCGGCCACCGCCGCCGCGGGCCCGCCGAACAGGTCGTCGAAGCGCGCGATGATCTCGCCGTCCCGCAGCGCGTGCAGCACGCCGCCATAGCCGGGCAGAAGCGTCCGCACCCGGACGCCTGTCGGCGCGAGCGCCGCGGGCAGCGCGCCGACCACGTCCGCCAGCCCGCCGGTCTTGACCAGAGGGTAGGCTTCAGAGGCGACGGCCAGCACGTTCAACGACATCGGCTCTCTCTTCTTGGAGCGAGGCGACGTTCATATCGCTTGATCGGATCGGAGACGACTCCGGCGCCCGGCGTCAAAGCCGGTCGATCATCGACTGCGTGATCAGGCAGACGCCCTTCTTGGTCCGCCTAAAGCGCTGCGCGTCGAGTTCGGGGTCCTCGCCGACGACCAGTTTCGGCGGAATCCTGACGCCGCGGTCGACCACCACGTTCTTCAGCCGACAGGACCGGCCGATGTCGACATAAGGCAGCACGACCGCGCGATCGACCTCGGTATAGGAGTTCACCCGCACGCCTGTGAACAGCAGCGACTCGGTCACGCAGGCGCCCGACACGACGCAGCCGCCCGAGACGAGAGACGACACCGCCTGGCCGCGACGCCCGTCCTCGTTGTGGATGAACTTCGCCGGCGGAACCATCTCGGCGAAGGTCGAGATCGGCCAGTTCTGGTCGTACAGATCAAGCGCCGGCACGAAGTCGGTGAGATCGATGTTCGCCTCGAAATAGGCGTCCACTGTGCCGACGTCTCGCCAGTAAGGCTCCTTCTCCGAAGACGACCGGACGCAGGAGCGCGAGAAGTGGTGCGCCACGGCGTTTCCGCCCTTTACGATCTGCGGGATGATGTCGTGGCCGAAATCATGCGCCGAGTTCGGGTCTTCGGCGTCCTTGCGAAGCAGGTCGAACAGGAAGGGCGTGTCGAACACGTAGATGCCCATGCTGGCGAGCGCCTGATCGGGCTTGCCCGGCATGGCCGGCGGATCGGCGGGCTTCTCGAGGAAGTCGATGACGCGGTCGCGCTCGTCGACATGCATCACGCCGAACGCGCTCGCCTCGCTGCGCGCGACCTCAAGGCAGCCGATGGTCACGTCCGCGCCGCTCTCGACGTGCTGGGCGAGCATCTGCTCGTAATCCATCTTGTAGATGTGGTCGCCCGCCAGGATGACGATGTGCCGGGGCGCGTAGTCCTCGATGATGTCGATGTTCTGATAAACGGCGTCAGCGGTCCCGAGATACCATGCGCCCTCGGACACTCGCTGGCTGGCGGGCAGCAGGTCGAAGCTCTCGTTGCGCTCGGCCCGGAAGAAGTTCCAGCCCCGCTGCAGATGGCGGAGCAGGCTGTGCGCCTTGTATTGCGTTGCGACCCCGATGCGGCGGATGCCGGAATTCAGCGCGTTCGAGAGCGCGAAGTCGATGATGCGGGATTTGCCGCCGAAATAGACCGCCGGCTTGGCGCGCCGGTCGGTCAGTTCCCTCAGCCGGGACCCTCGGCCCCCCGCGAGGACGAACGCCATCGCCCCGCGGGCGTAGGGCGGGCCAAGCGGCGTTTTGGGGGGCATGCTGGTCTCCTGGGCGTCGCCTGGCTCCGCGGCCTCAGGCGAGTTCGCTCGAAGGCTGCACGTTCCAGATCTCTTTGGCGTATTCAAGTATGGTCCGGTCGGACGAGAACCAGCCCACCTGTGCGGTGTTCTTGACGCTGGCGGTCATCCACGCCGGCCGGTCGCGCCACAGCCTGTACACCCGACGCTGAGCCTCGAAATAGGCGTCGAAATCGGCCGTCACCAGAAAAACGTCGTTGTCGAGCAAGCCGTCGATCAGGCCGCGATAGCGGCTCGGATCGTCCGGCGAGAACACGCCGTTGCGGATCGACTCGAGCACCTCGCGGAGCATGGGGGAGGCGTCGACGGCCGCGTGGGCGTCGAAGCCGCGCTGCTTACGGGCCTGAACTTCCTGGGCCGTAAGGCCGAAGATGAAGATGTTCTCCTCGCCGACGTGTTCGCGGATCTCGACATTGGCGCCGTCGAGCGTGCCGATGGTGAGGGCCCCGTTCAGGGCGAGCTTCATATTGCCCGTGCCGGACGCCTCGGTCCCCGCGGTAGAGATCTGCTCCGAAAGGTCGGCCGCCGGGATGATCGCTTCAGCGAGGCTGACATTGTAGTTCGGCAGGAACGCCACCTTCAGCAGGCCGCGCACCGTCGGGTCTGAATTGACAATCCGGGCCACGTCGTTCGCCAGCTTGATGATCAGCTTGGCCTGGTGGTAGCTCGCCGCCGCCTTGCCGGCGAAGATCTTCACGCGCGGCATCCAGGAGCGCATCGGCTGCGCCCGGATGGCGTTGTAGATCGCCACCGTCTCCAGGATGTTCAGAAGCTGGCGCTTGTATTCGTGGATGCGCTTGATCTGGACGTCGAACAGCGCGTCCGGGTCGACCCATACGTCGTTCCGGTCGGCGATGATCTTGGCGAGCGCCACCTTGTTTTCGCGCCGCGCCTCGATCAGCGCGTCGTGCAGTCCGGCGTCGTCCGCCATCGGCAGAAGCCGCTCGAGACGGCTCGGGTCGTCGAGCAGTTCTGCGCCGACCGCGTCGATCAGGATCTTGGTAAGCCGGGGATTCGCCTGCGCCAGCCACCGCCGGAAGGTGATCCCGTTGGTCTTGTTGACGATCCGGTTGGGATGCAGCGCGTGCAGATTGCGGAACACGGTCTGCTTCATCAGGTCGGTGTGAAGCGCCGAGACGCCGTTGACCTTGTGGGAGCCGATGAAGGCGAGCACGCCCATTCGCACGCGGCGGCCGCCATTTTCGTCGATCAGCGAGACGGAGGACAGCAACGCGTCGTCGCCCGGCCGCTTGCCCCGCGCGCTCTCGAGCTCGAGCGCGTTGATCATGTAGATGATCTGCATGTGCCGCGGCAGCAGGCGCTCGATCAGCGGCAGCGGCCAGCTCTCCAGCGCCTCCGGCAGCAGCGTGTGGTTGGTGTAGGAGAACGTGCCGACCGTGATCAACCACGCTTCGGCCCACGGCACCTCGTGCAGGTCGACCAGGATGCGCATCAGTTCCGGGATCGCGATCGCCGGATGCGTGTCGTTCAGCTGAATGGCGACATGGTCTGGCAGCAGCCGCAGATCGCCATGTTCCTCGAGATGGCGGCGGACGAGGTCCTGGAGAGAAGCGGAGGCGAAGAAATATTCCTGCCTCAGCCGCAGCTCCTGGCCCGCGGACGTCTCGTCGCTCGGATAGAGCACCTTTGAGATCGACTCGATCCGCACCCGGTCGGCGAGCGCGCCGACATAGTCGCCGCGATTGAAGGCGGCGAGGCTCAGCGGGTCGGGAGCGCGCGCGGACCACAGGCGCAGCGTGTTGACGTGCCGCCCGCGCCAGCCGACCACCGGCGTATCGAACGCCACGGCGTCGACCTTTTCGGCCGGGCGCCAGACCTGCTTCGGCTGGCCGTCCACATTGACCTGTTCGACATAGCCGCCGAAGCCGATCGCATAGTCGATCTCCGGATGGGCGAACTCCCAGGGGTTGCCGAACGACAGCCAGTTCTCCGGATATTCCTGCTGCCAGCCGTCATGCATGCCCTGGCGGAACAGGCCGTGGTCGTAGCGGATGCCGTAGCCGAAAGCCGGCACGCCGACCGAGGCCATCGAGTCCATGAAGCAGGCCGCAAGCCGGCCGAGGCCGCCATTGCCGAGGGCGGCGTCCGGTTCGGCCTCGCGCACGCGGTCGAGCTCGACGCCGAGTCCGGCCAGCGCTTCGCGCGCGGCTTCGGTCAGGCCGAGATTATGCAGCGCATCGAACAGCAGCCGGCCGATGAGAAATTCGAGCGAGAGATAGTAGACGCGCTTGCGCGGCCGCGCGTGGTCGGGCGCGTGCTCCAGCACCCAACGGTCGACGATCCGGTCGCGAACGGCGAGCGCTGTGGCGACGAACCAGTCGCGCGTGCTGGCGGTCTCGGGCGAGCGGCCGACCGAATAGGTCAGCTCGGCCAGTATCTCCTGCCGCAGCTTCGCGACATCGGTGGTTCCATCGACCTCCGAAGCCACCTTGCGCACAGGGCGGCGCGCCACGTCCGCCGCGAGGGCGGTGGGTGTGTCGTTCATCGCGCTGTCTCCGTCTTCGCCGGCGTCCGCACCGACGCCGCAGGCTCAGTCAATCACGTGAGGGTCGCCATGGCGACCTCCCGGTCCGGCTCTGGCGAAGATGACGCGCGCCCAGGCGCCAGCGGCAGGCCGGTCAGGGACGGTTCTGGCGGGGAGGTTGAGGCGAGCAGGCGAGCCGGTCAGGCCCGGGCGAAGAGCAATACGTTGCCTTCCGGATCGTCGGTGGCTTCGCGAATTGCGTCTTCCTGCCCGGCGGCGGCTTCGAGCCTGCCCCGAAGGGTGCGGACCGCCCCGAGCATCTCAAGACCAAGGCCCAGCGGGGCGCACATCAGCGTCGTCGCGTAAACGTCCAGAGCCTGCCCAAGCAGTTCGGCGTCGTGACGGGAGAGCGGAAGTTTCAGCGTATCCATGGCTGCACCATCGGTAGCCGTGGCGTGAGGGGGAGCTCTAACCCTGCGACTCACACAGTGTTGCCGGCTTCCTAGATGCTTGCTCTTCGGCCGCGTAAATTGACATACGCAGAATGTCTCATGTGCGACCGGAGAGGCTCAGCAGCGCGACCGGCAAGGTAAGGAGCTTGTCCAAGGAGATCTTGGGCTGAAGCTCCACGTTCCGGCCCGAAAGCAGCTCCTTGGCGGACCTTCCGGCCAGCTCCGTAGGAACACGGATGTGGCATCCGCGCAACATCTCGGATTTCGCCACAAGGGACGGGAACAAAGCCTGTTGCCCGTAGACGTTGCGAAGCCCGACGACACACACCGCATCGCCATCCAGCATTCTGGCGAACGCCACCACGTCCTCAGCCTGCGGTCCCTCAACCTCTAGGGGAACGTAGGCTCCCTCCGCGAACAGGGCGCCGCGGCGACGGCGCTCTTCCAGAACGGTCGCGATCAGCGCCTGCTTCACCGCGCCGTCGCGCCAGTGTTCCGCCGCTTCCAGCACGGTTTCGCCCTTGCCGAGCGAGGCCTGCCGCGCCGCGTAATCGACCGGTCGCCGGTTGTCGGGATCGACCAGAGTGAGGTCCCAGTACTCCGTCCCCTGATAGGTGTCGGGAACGCCCGGGACAGTGAGCTTCAGCAGGACCTGAAGCAGGCCGTTGGCGGCGCCCGCCGGGCCGATCCGGTCCGCGAACGCGGCGATCTCCGAACGCAGCGGCAGGCCGGGCTCGGTCAGGATGCGCGTCAGGAGGTCACGGGCGGCCGCCTCATAAGCCTCGTTCTGCGCGCTCCAGTCGGTCGCGAGCTTGGCCTCGCGCATGGCCTTCTCCTGCCACGCCACGAGCCGCTCGGCGAAAGCCTTGCAGCCTTCGAGATCGTCCGGCGCGAGATCGTGCGGCCAGGCGCCCACCAGGGTCTGGTACATGATCGCCTCGTCGCCGGCCGAGGGAGCGGCGTCGGTCCGCAGCGGCTCGGAGGCCGCGCGCCAGTTCCTGACCGCCTCAGCCCACGCGTCAGGCATTTCGCTCAGCACCGCAAGCCGCGCCCGGACGTCTTCGCCGCGCTTGTGGTCATGCGTCGCCGTGGTCAGCATGGCGCGCGGGAAGGTCTTGGCCCGGGCCAGCATCTTGTCGTGGAAGGTCTCGACGCTGATCGAGAAGGTCGCGACGTCGAAGCCGACATCAGTGCGCGAGAGCAGCCGGCCGTAGCGGTAGAAGGCCGTATCCTCGACCGCCTTGGCGGCGACGGGCGCCGACAGCTGCTGGAAGCGCTGGATCGCGCGGTCACGCAGATAGAGCTGGTCCGCCGGACCGATCTCGCCTCCGAGCCATTTGTCGAGCAGGTCCAGAACCGGCGCGTCGGCCGGCAGGATCGTCTGCCGCGCCTTTTCAAGCGCGTGGCCGAACAGCGTCTTGTCGGCCTCAGTGCGGCCGGTCGCGGCGGAAGCGTAGGTCCGGTAGGCGGGAAAATGCACCAGCAGCTCGGTCAGCGCGCGGCGGATGGCGGCGCGCGACGTGTCGCGCGTGCGGTAGTCAAGGCGCGCGACGGCGTGCAGCGCGTTCGTCGCCTGGTCAAGCTGCGCGGAGAAGGAACGATCGAGGATTTCGCGCCGGGCGATCTCCTCCTCGGCGTGGAAGTCCGCCGCGCGACCGCTGATCTCGGCCCAGAAGGCGCCGAGCTTCTCCTCGGCTTCCGGGGCGTGCAGCAGGGCGCTGACGTCGTCCATGAAGTCGTAGCCGCTGGCGCCGTCGACCTTCCAGTCGGCCGGCAGCCGCTCGCCGGGCCCGAGGATCTTTTCCACCACCAGATAGGCCGGCTGGTCGGCGAGCGCTCCTGGCCGTTCGCGCTGCGCCTCCTCGAGATGTTCCCGAAGGTTGCGGGCATAGAGCTTCGGGTCCGCCAGACCGTCGATGTGGTCAACCCGGAAGCCGTCGATCAGCCCCTCGGCATAGAGCCGTAGCAGCAGCTCGTGCGTAGCCTCGAACACCGCGGGATCGGAGATCCTGAGGCCCGCGAGTTCGTTCACGTCGAAGAACCGACGCCAGTTGATCTCGTCGCCCGCCACCGTCCAGGAGGCGAGGCGGAAGTTCTGCTTCTCGAGCAGCGCGTGCAGCAGCGCCTCACCTTCGGGCGTCGTTCCGTCATAGGCGTCGAGCCCGTGCGCCTCGATCTCGAGCCGATCCTGCGGGCGCAGCGGAAACAGATGATCGGCGTAGCGCAGCGTCAGCCCGCCGCGTTTGCCCTCGCGCGTGATCTTGAGCTCGCCTGAGCGCAGCGCCTCGCCATAGGACATGCCGAGCGTGGGCAGCAGGATCTTGCCGTGCAGCGCGGGGTCGGCGGGCTCCCAGTCGATGTCGAAGAAGTGGCCGAAGCGGCTGCCGCGGCCATAGGCCAGCACGTCGAGCCACCAGGCGTTGTCGTCGCGGCCCACCGCCATGTGGTTCGGGACGATGTCGACGATCATCCCGAGCCCCTCGGCCCGCAACGCGGCGACGAGGGCGCGGAAGCCTTCTTCGCCGCCGAGCTCCGGATTCACCGTCGTCGGGTCGACGACGTCGTAGCCGTGCATCGAACCCGCGCGGGCGGTGAGGATCGGCGACGAATAGAGGTGGCTGATCCCGAGCCGGCGCAGATAGGGGACGAGCGGGATCGCCGCCGAAAACGGAAAATCCTTGTGGAACTGCATGCGCATGGTGGCGCGAGGGGGGTAGATCGGCGCCGGCGCTTGCGTCACGAGGGGCGTCTCCTGTCGAGGGTTGAAAGCCGGGCGGCCGGTTCCGGCTCCGCCAGCAGCTTGGGGGCCGGGGCGGGAAGGCGGCGGCGCCAGTTGGGATGTTCGTCGAGCGTGCCCGGCAGGTTCGGCTGCTCAGTCTGGCCGAGCGCGTCCTCCAGCGGGAGCAGGACCAGGCGCGACGGCGTCTGGCTCAGGAACTTCACCGCGGCGTCGACGACCGGCGCGGTCTGCTCGGGGGAGGGCGGTTCGCCCGCGGCCGCGCCCGCCTCGCGGAAGGCGCTCCACAGAAGCGGCCGGTCCGCCGCCCGCTGGGCCCTGTCCTGCGCTTGATTGTCGCCGAACTGGTCGCTTGCGATCGAGGCCTTGAGCTCGATGTCGGCGCCGGACCACCAGCCGGCCATGGTCGGCAGATCGTGCGTGGTGGTCATCGCGAGCGCTTCGGCGGGATAGGCGTCCGGGCCGAAGAAGCGGCGCTCGTTGCGCTCGAACTGCAGCACGCGCATGCCGGCGATGCCGGCCTCGCCCAGCCGCTCCCGGAAGCCTTCCGGAACCGTGCCGAGATCCTCGCCCACGACCACCGCGTCGTTGCGATGGGACTCGAGCGCGATCAGCCTGAGCATGTCGTCGAGCGGCAGCCCCAGATAGGCGCCTTCGGTGGCGCGGGCGCCGTCCGGGACCATCCACAGGCGGGTGAGACCCATGACGTGGTCGATGCGCACGCCGCCTGCGTGCCGCATGCAGGCCCGCAGCGTCGCCAGGAACGGCGCGAAGCCTGTCGCCCGCAGCGCGAGCGGCGAGAAGGTCGCCAGCCCCCATGACTGACCATTGGGGTTGAACAGGTCCGGCGGAGATCCGACCGAAAGCCCGACCAGCACGTCCTTGTGCCGGCTCCAGGCATGGCTGCCGCCGGCGTCCATGCCGACGGCGAGATCCGAGATCAGCCCGATCGCCATGCCGGCGTCGCGCGCGGCTTTTTGAGCCGCAGCGAGCGACCGGTCGGCGATCCACTGCAGGAAGACGTGAAAGTCGACCTCGGACGCCTTCCGGCCGGCGAATTCCGCGACCTCGGCGCTGTCGGGGTTGCGCAGCGGCTCCGGCCATGAGCGCCAGTCCCACTGAGAACTGTCGGCGCCGAAGCGTTCGGCGTGCAGCGCCTCGAAGCGGGCATGCTGCTCCAGCAGCTCTCCGCCATCCTTGCGGAACGCCGCGAAATCGAGCGCGAGCCGTCCACCCGGTTCGCGCGCCCGCTCCACGGCGATGAAGCTTTCGAACAGGGTTCTCAGCGTCGCGAGCTTTGCAGCGGCGGCCGTCGGCCAGTCGATCAGCGGCGCGTTCTCGCCTGCCTGCCGAACCGCTCCGGCGCCGGAGGTCGCGACGGCCTCCGCGACCCGGTCTTCTCCAAACAGGAACTCCGGATCGGCGTTGAGCGGGTTCAGGAACAGGCGGCTCGAAGGCGAGTAGGGCCCGAAGTGATGCGGATCGGCGCTGAAACCGGCGTGCAGCGGGCTCAGCGCCAGCGCGTCCGCTCCGGCGCGTCCCAGCGCTTCGGCGAGCTCAGCGACGCCGCCCATGTCGCCGATGCCGCCATCGCCGCGCCGCGGCAGGCCGTAAACCTGCGCCGCGACGCCCCACATCCGCCGTCCGCGGCCCGCGTCGAGGATGCTCAGGCCGTGCGCCGGCGCCGCTGCGATCGTGATCGTCTGGTCTCCGACCTCAAGCCGGTGATAGCCGGGCTCCAGTATCGGGCGCATCAGCGCGCGGCCGTCCTCGGCTTCACCCAGCGTGAGGTCGAACGCCGCGCCATCCTCGCGCACGAAGCGCGCCGCTGCGTTTGGCTTCGCCTTCACGGCGAACGGCCTGCGCAATTGCGCGGTGACGAGCGGCTCCGGCGCGGCGTCGATCTCGTCAAGCCGGGCGAGCGAATCCTCGGCCTCGGCGTCGGAGCCGCAGGGCAGGTCCATCGCGTCGAGCAGCCGGCGCAGCGTGTCGGGCGAGACGGTCTGCTGCTCCCCGCTCTGATCAGTCCAGTCGACTGCAAAGCCGACGCGGGTCGCAACCTTGCGAACGAGATCGTCCTTGCTCAAGCGGCGCGCTCCAGCAACGCCACGGTCGTGTAGCCGGGGAGGGTTCCGGATCCGGCGGATTCCGCAGCGCCGCTCGGGGTCTCGAACAGAACCGGCCCCGAGAAAGGCGTGACGGCGACCGATCCGTCGGACAGGTTCACCGCGATGGTGAGCACGGCGCCGTCCTGCGCTTTCCAGCGCGCGATCACCGCCTTCGGTCCGATCACCTCGGCGCCGGCCGCGGCAAAGCCGGGCAGGCGGGGCGTGATCTCGGCGGCGCGCAGGCTGAGCAGCCGCCGGAACAGCGCCGTGCGGGCCTCGGCGAGCTGCGGGTGCGGCTCGGGGATCGAGGCCTCGAAGGTCGAGACTGCGTTGGGGTCCGGCACCTCGGCGCCCGCGAAGGCGGCGAACTTGGCGAACTCCTTGCGCCGTCCCTCCCGCACCGCGTCCGCGAGCTCGCCATGATGGTCGGTGAAAAAGAGGAAGGGCGTCTCGCTGGCGACTTCCTCGCCCATGAAGATCATCGGGATGTGCGGGCACAGCAGCAGCACGGCGGTGGCGGCCTCCACGCCCTCCGGCGGGGCAAGCTTCGTCAGGCGGTCGCCGAAGGCCCGATTGCCGATCTGGTCGTGGTTCTGCAGGAAGCTTACGAAGGCGGTCGGCGGCAGATGCGCGCTCGGCGTGCCGCGCGGCTTGCCGCCCTGATGGGGCGAGGGATCGCCCTGGTAGACGAAGCCCTCCTGCAGCGTGCGGGCGAGCTTGCCGGCCGTGTCGTGGGCGAAGTCCTCGTAGTAGCCCTCATGCTCTCCGGTCAGCAGCACATGGAAGACGTGGTGGAAGTCGTCGTTCCACTGCGCGTCCACCTCGCCGGCGAGGTGGCTCTGCTCATTGAACTCGTTCTCCAGGATGAGGTGGACGTGGCGGCCGTCCTGCTCCGCTTCGCGCACGGCGCGCGCGGTCTCGTCGATCCAGTCCTGCTCGGAGATCGCGTGCACCGCGTCCATCCGCAGCCCGTCGAAGCGGTACTCCTGGAGCCAGTACAGCATGTTCTCGGTGAAGTAGCTGCGAACCTCCGGCAGCCGGAAGTCAATCGCGCCGCCCCAGGGCGTCTGCAGGTCGTCCCGAAAGACAGGCGGGGCATAGGCGCCGATGTAGTTCCCGTCAGGGCCGAAGTGGTTGTAGACCACGTCCAGGATCATCATCAGGCCGAGCTCGTGGGCGCGGTCGATTAGCGCCTTGAGCTCGTCCGGCGTCCCGTATGCGGCGTCCGGCGCATAGGGCAGCACGCCGTCATAGCCCCAGTTCCTCGTTCCGGGGAAATCCGCGATCGGCATCAGCTCGATGGCGGTGACGCCGAGCTCTGCGAGCAGCGGCAGCGCCTCGGCGACGCCCGTAAAGCCGCCGAAGCAGCCGACATGAAGCTCGTAGACGACCGCCTCGCTCCAGGGACGGCCCCGCCAGTCGCCCGACCGCCACGCATAGGCCTTGGGGGCGACCACCACGCTCCAGCCATGCACGTCGCCGTCCTGGAACCGCGAGGCGGGGTCCGGAACGGTCAGCCCGTCCGGGAGATGGAACCGGTAGCGCGCGCCGGCCGGGACCTCGAGCGTCTTGCTGAACCAGCCGCCGTCCTCGCGCTCCATCAGGACTGGGTCGCGGTCGCGGATTTCGAGCCGCACCTCCGGATGCGCCGGCGCCCAGAACCGGAACGTCGCGCGGCCATCTGAAAAGGCCGCGCCGAAGGGCAGGCGGCGTTCATACGCGGAGGACAAAGAGCTACGCTCCGGATTGGCCGGAAGCGGAGCCCGGCTCAGGCGAGGGGACGAGGGAGAGGCCGAGCACGGCGCTTTTCGCCCCGACCTGGACCACATCGCGGTCGACAAGGCGCTCAGGCGCATCGGGCTGAGCGCTGTCGATCAGGAGGAAGGTCGGCAGGCCTGGAGACGGCAGCCGGAAGGCGCGGTCCTGTTCGGTTGGGTTGAGCATGAGAGTGAGAATGGGAGTCGAGCCGTCCTCGCGGCGCTCGGCTCGGCGGAGCGTCAACGTCCGCTCGGCCGGGTCGTTCCAGGCCTCCGCGCTGATCGGCGCGCCGTCCTCGTCGAACCATGCGATGTCGAGAACGCCGGGCGCCGGCTCCTCCCGCCCATGCAGGAAGTTCTTGCAGCGCAGGACCGGCTGCGCCTTCCTCAGCGCGATCAGGCGCGCCACGAAGGCGGCGAGCGCCTCGCCTTCCTCCTCCTCGAAGAGCGTCCAGTCGATCCAAGAGGTCTCGTTGTCCTGGGCGTAGGCGTTGTTGTTGCCGCGCTGGGTGCGGCCGAACTCGTCGCCGGCGAGCAGCATCGGCGTGCCGTTGGCGAAGATCGCGGTCGTCAGCATCGCGCGCGCCACGCGGCCCCGGATCGCCCGGATGGCGGGGTCGAAGGTCGGGCCCTCGACGCCCCAGTTCGACGAATAGTTCTCGTGATGACCGTCGCGATTGTCCTCGCCGTTGGCGTGGTTGTGCCGCTCGACGTAGGCGGTCGCGTCCGCGAGCGTGTAGCCGTCATGCGAGGCGACGTAGTTGATCGAGGCCCACGGCTTGCGGGAGCGGCGGTCGAACAGGTCGCTGGAGCCCGCAAGGCGGGCGGCCAGTTCCGGCCGCTGACCGGCGTCGCCGCGCCAGAAGCGGCGGACGCTGTCGCGGAACCGGTCGTTCCATTCCGCAAAGCCCGGCGGATGGTGGCCGAGCTGGTAGCCGCCGGGACCGATGTCCCAGGGCTCGGAGATCAGCTTGACGCGGGCGAGCGTCGGATCCTGCCGGAGCGCATCGAAAAAGCCCGAGCCCGGGTCGAAGCCATGCGCTTCGCGGCCGAGGGTCACCCCGAGATCGAAGCGGAACCCGTCGACGTGGTAAGCCTCAACCCAGTACCGCAAGCTGTCCATGGCGACCTGAAGCACCCGGGGGTGCGAAAGGTTCACGGTGTTGCCGGTGCCGGTGTCGTTTACGCAGTAGCGCGGCTCGCCGGCGATCAGGCGGTAATAGCTGGCGTTGTCGAGCCCCCGGAACGAGAGGGTGGGGCCGAGCTCGCTGCCCTCGGCGGTGTGGTTGTAGACCACGTCGAGAATGACCTCGAGCCCGGCCGCATGCAGCCGGCGAACCGCGACCTTGAGCTCGTTCAGCGACCCGTCCGAGAGATAGCGGGCCTCCGGCGCGAAGAAGCCGAGGGTGTTGTAGCCCCAGTAGTTCCGGAGCCCTTTTTCGACCAGCACCCGGTCCTGCACGAAAGCGTGGACCGGCAGGAGCTCGATTGCCGTGACGCCCAGGCGCTTGTAGTGCTCGATCATCGGCGGGCTTGCGAGCGCCGCGAAGGTGCCGCGCTCATGCGGCCTGATGTCCTGGCGCAGCATGGTGAGGCCGCGGACATGCGCCTCGTAGATGACGGTGTCGCTCCACGGCGTGTTCGGCGGCCGGTCGTCGCCCCAGTTGAAGGCGTCGTCGGTCACCACCGCCTTCGGCATGGCGGGCGCGCTGTCCCGCCGGTCGAAGGTGAGGTCGGCTCGCGGGCTGTGCAGACGGTAGCCGTAAAGCGCGTCCGCCCAGCGCACCTCGCCGGCGATCTGCTTGGCGTAAGGGTCGAGTAGCAGCTTGTGCGGGTTGAACCGGTGGCCCTCGAGCGGATCGTAGGGGCCATGCGCGCGGAAGCCGTAGAGCAGGCCCGCGCGCGCGTCCGGCAGGTAGCCGTGGAAGACCTCGTCGGTCTTCTCCGGCAGCGGCATCCGGGCGATCTCCCGACGCCCTGAGGGGTCGAACAGGCAGAGGTCGATCTGCTCGGCGTGCGCGGAGAACACCGCAAAATTCACGCCGAGCCCGTCCCAGGTCGCCCCGAGCGGGTAGGGCGAGCCCGGCTCCAGCACCGGGCTCAAGCCGCGTTCCCCTGAAGGTTCAAACTTCTTAGACGCTTAACGCGCGAGGCTGAACCATCTTTGCAGCGCGTCTCCGGCTCAGGCGGGCCTGAACGCCACCACGCCGAGCGGCGGAAGGATGAGGTCGAGCGCCTGGGCCTCGCCGTGGCTCGCGGCCTCGACCGTGGCGACCGAGCCCCCATTGCCGACGTTTGATCCGCCATAGATTTCCGCATCCGTGTTCACGATCTCCCGCCAGACCCCGGCCGTCGGGACGCCGATGCGATATCCGTGCCGGGGCACGGGCGTCATGTTCGCCACCACCAGAACCGGCGGCGCGCCGGCCTCACCGTAGCGCAAGAACGCGAACACCGAGTTCGCGCGGTCGTCGCCGATCACCCAGCGGAAGCCGGCCGGCTCCGAATCCCTCGCATGCAGCGCCGGCTCCGCGCCATAAACCCGGTTGAGGTCACGGATCAGCCGCTGCACGCCGGCGTGGTTCGGGTTATCGAGCGCGGGCCAGTCGACCTGGTCGTCGTGGTTCCACTCGCGCGCCTGCGCGATCTCGCAGCCCATGAACAGCAGCTTCTTGCCCGGATGGGTCCACATCAGGCCGAACAGCGCGCGCAGATTGGCGAACTTCTGCCAGGCGTCGCCCGGCATCTTGCCGAGCAGCGAGCCCTTGCCATGGACGACCTCGTCATGGCTCAGCGGCAGGACGAACTTTTCGGAGAAGGCGTAGACCAGCCCGAAGGTGATGCCGTCATGGTCGTACTGACGGTAGATCGGGTTCTGCTGCATGTAATGCAGCGTGTCGTGCATCCACCCCATGTTCCACTTGTAGTCGAAGCCGAGGCCGTTCTCCCCGGTCGGGCGGGTGACGCCGGGCCACGCGGTCGACTCCTCCGCGATGGTGACCGCGCCGGGGACGCGCTCGCGCACCACGGCGTTGAAGTGCTGCAGGAAGCCGACCGCTTCGAGGTTCTCCCGCCCGCCATACTGGTTCGGAATCCACTCGCCGGCTTTGCGGCTGTAGTCGCGGTAGAGCATGGAGGCGACGGCGTCGACGCGCAGGCCGTCGACATGGAAATGCTCAAGCCAGAACAGGCCGCTCGCGATCAGGAAGTTCTGCACTTCGCGCCGGCCGAAATTGTAGATCGCGGTGTTCCAGTCGATGTGGAAGCCTTCGCGCGGATCGGCGTGCTCGTAGAGCGCGGTGCCGTCGAAGCGGTAGAGGCCGTGGCTGTCGGTTGGGAAATGCGCCGGCACCCAGTCGACCACCACGCCGATACCGGCGGCGTGGGCGGCGTCGACGAAGCGGGCGAAGTCCTCTGGCGCGCCATACCGCCCGGTCGGCGCGAACAGGCCGAGCGGCTGGTAGCCCCACGAGCCGCCGAACGGGTGCTCGGCGACCGGAAGCAGCTCGATATGCGTGAACCCGAGATCCACCACATAGGGTATCAGCTTCTCGATCGCGAAGTTCCAGTCGACCTCGCGGCCGTGCGGCTTCATCCAGGACCCGAGATGAACCTCGTAGAAGGTGAGCGGCGCGTCAGGCGCCTGCCGCTCGCCGCGCTTGGCCATCCAGTCGCCGTCGGTCCAGCGATATGGCTCCGCGGAGGCCACGATCGAGGCGGTGCCGGGCGCCTTCTCGGCGGCGCGCGCAACCGGATCGGCCTTGTCGGGCAGACGGGCGCCGTCGGGGCCGATCAGCGCGAACTTGTATCGCTCGCCCGGCTTCAGCCGGGGCACGAAGATCTCCCACACGCCGGACGGCAGACGGCGGCGCATGCCATGCCGGCGACTGTCCCACGAATTGAAGTCGCCGATCACGGCCACGCGTCGGGCGTTCGGCGCCCAGACCGCGAAGCGCACGCCCTCCACGCCGTCGATGGTCATCGGGTTGGCGCCGAGCGCCGAGGCCAGTTCGAAATGCCGGGACTCGCCGAGAAGGTGGAGATCGAGATCGCCGAGCAGCAGGCCGAACGAATAGGGGTCCTCGGTCTCCTGCACGCCGCCCGACCATTCGATCCTCAGCAGGTAAGGATCGACGCTCGAAACCGGGCCTTCGAACACGCCGCTGTCATCAATCTCGCTGAGGACGCCGAAGGACCGGCGGTCGTCGCGCCCGAGGACCTCGACCGCACGCGCGCCTGGCAGGACGGCGCGGACGTAAGGGCCGTCGCCGTCGTCGCGCCGGCCGAGCGCGGCGAACGGATCGCCATGCGTCCCCTCGGCCAGGGCGGCGAGCGCGCCGGGATGAAGCGAAGTCGTGGCGACGCTCATGCCGGGCCTCCTTCCCCGGGGGCGAGCCGTTGAGCGAGCGCGAACAGCCCGCCCAGCGGGACGTCGAGCCAGGCCGGTCGGTTAGCGGCCTCGTAGGCGATCTCGTAGGCCGCCTTCTCGATCAGGAACATGTCCAGCAGCTCCAGAGATAGCGCCCCGCCAGCCGCCAGGACGGTCTCGCGGTAAGCGCTCAAGAAGGCCTCGGCCGCATCGGCGCGGAAGCGTTCCAGGAAATCCTCGCGGCGCGCCCCGCTGACATGGGGCGACGCCTGCTCGTTGCGGCCGACCATCGCAGCCGCATAGTCGAAGGAGCGCAGCACGCCGGCGACGTCGCGCAGCGGGCTCGCCTTGCCGCGGCGCTCCTCAAGTGGCCGGGCGGGCTCTCCCTCGAAGTCGATGAAGATCGCATCTTCGCCAGAGACCAGGATCTGGCCCAGATGGAGGTCGCCATGGATCCGCGTCATCGGAGACCCGACGCCGGCATCCGCCAGCCTTCCGATCGCGGCCTTAAGCGCGTCCTTCCTCTGGAGAAGAGACGCCGAGCGCGCCGCGTCCGTCTCTCGCTCCCAGTGCGACCGCGCCTCGAGCGCGTGCATCGCGCCGTCCAGCAGGCCGAGCGCACGGGCCTTCCAGATCTCGACCTCGCGGGTCGCCGCCGGGAGCGGCGCGAAGTCCGGATCGGAGCTCGGCCGCGCCAGCACGCCGTGCAGCTCCGCAAGCCGCGACCCGAGATTGGCGGCGAAGCGCGTGAACTCCGTGAAGCGGTGGTGCTCGGACATCTCGCCGCCGCCCGCAGCGCCGAAATCATCCAGCGCACGGGTGAGGTGATCGAGCGTCCACTGCCAGGCGTCGCCCTGGTTGCGAACATAGCCCTGGATGATGGCGAGGGTCGCGCGCGAACCGTCCGGCGCGACGCGAACCATTTCGCCCAGGAAGGGGGCGGCGTTGGCGTAGCCCTGCTCGGTCAGGTAGCGGCCCATCTCGGCCTCGGGATGGGCGCCCGGGGCGATCTTGCGCAGGAGCTTGATCATCATCGCGTCGCCGGCGATGAGCGACGAATTCGACTGTTCGGCCGACAGCCAGAGGATCTCGGCGTCCTCCGGCAGCTCCGGCGTCTCGACGCCCGCCGCGCGCTCGAAGATGATCTCGCCTTCGCCGCTCTTCAGGCGCTTGCCCTCTCGCAGCGAACTCGCGATCGCGAAGGCGAAGGACGGCAGCGAGAACGCGTCGGTCAGCAGCTGGACCTCACGCCCGCGGCGCACGCGGGCCAGGGCCAGCCGGCTCGCGAGCGCGGAGAGGCGCTCATCCTCCGACACCACGGCGAGCGGGAGCAGCCAGCGCGTCGGCTCCGCGCCGCCGGTGACTTCGACCTCGATCAGGCCGATCTCCTGCGCTCCGCCCGGCAGGCGGGAGAGCGCCTTGATGCGCGCCACGATCTGCTTCTGGTCCTTGCCGGAGAACCAGCGGCGCTTCGCGAGGTAGTTCGGCAGCACGGCGCTCTCGAGCGTCTTGCGCGCTTCCGTCTGCATCGCGTCGTCCACGCCTGCGCGCAGCACGAGGGTCTCGTAGTCAGCCATGGGTTCCGGCGCCGGTGTGTGCCAGGCGGGCGTGGCTTCCTCGGCGGCGAGGACGAACCAGTAGAACCCGTATGGCGGAAGGGTGAGCAGATAGGTGAGCTGGCCGATCGGCGGGAACACGGAGCCCGCCGTGAGCTCGACCGGAACGCGCCCCGCGAACTCGGAAAGTTCGAGTTCGACCGCCTGCGGCGAGCGTCCCATATTGGCCACGCACAGGATCGTCTCGCCGTCGTATTCGCGCAGATAGGCCAGCACGCGGCGGTTCTGCGGGAACAGGAAGCGCAGCGAGCCGCGCCCGAAGGCCGGGTGCTGGCGGCGCGTGGCCAGCATGCGGCGCGTCCAGTTCAGCAGCGAATGCGGGTCACGGGCCTGCGCCTCGACATTGATGGCGAAGTAGCCGTAGAGCGGGTCCATGATCGGCGGCAGCACGATCGAGGCGAAGTCGGCCCGCGAGAAGCCGCCATTGCGGTCGATCGACCATTGCATCGGCGTGCGGACGCCGTCGCGATCGCCGAGATGGATGTTGTCGCCCATGCCGATTTCATCGCCGTAATAGATCACCGGCGTTCCGGGCATCGACAGCAGCAGGCAGTTCATCAGCTCGACGCGCCGCCGGTCGCGTTCAAGCAGCGGCGCAAGCCGCCGCCGGATGCCGAGATTGATGCGCGCCCGGCGATCGCTGGCGTAGGTGCTCCAGAGGTAGTCGCGCTCCTTGTCGGTGACCATTTCGAGCGTCAGCTCGTCGTGGTTCCGCAGGAAGATCGCCCACTGGCAATTCTCGGGGATCGCGGGCGTCTGCCGCATGATGTCGGTGATCGGGAAGCGGTCCTCCCGCGCGATCGCCATGTACATCCGCGGCATCAGCGGGAAGTGGAACGCCATGTGGCATTCGTCGCCCTCGCCGAAATAGTCCTTGGTGTCCTCCGGCCACATATTGGCTTCCGCGATCAGGAAGCGGTCCGGATAGGTCCGGTCGAGCTCGGCCCGGATCTTCTTGAGGATGTCGTGGGTCTCGGGAAGGTTCTCGTTCGACGTGCCGTCGCGCTCGATCAGATAGGGCACGGCGTCGAGGCGCAGACCGTCGATGCCGAGGTCCAGCCAGAACTTCATGACCTTGAAGACCGCCTTCAGCACCTGCGGGTTGTCGAAGTTCAGGTCGGGCTGGTGGCTGTAGAAGCGGTGCCAGAAATAGGCGCCCGCGACCGGGTCCCAGGTCCAGTTCGACCGCTCGGTGTCGAGGAAGATGATCCGGGTGCCGGAATAGAGCGTGTCGGTGTCGGACCAGACATAGAAGTTGCGGTGCGCGGAGCCGGGCTTGGCCTTCCGCGCCCGCTGGAACCAGGGATGCTGGTCCGAGGTGTGGTTGATGACGAGTTCGGAGATCACCCGCAGGCCGCGCTTGTGGGCCTCGGCGATGAAGCGCTTGACGTCCGCGAGCGTCCCGTAGTCCGTCGAGACGCCGGTGTATTCCGAAATGTCGTAGCCGTCGTCGAGCCGTGGCGAGGGGTAGAACGGCAGCAGCCAGATCACGTTGACGCCGAGATCGGCGATGTAGTCGAGCTTGGAGATCAGGCCAGGGAAGTCGCCGATGCCGTCGTCATTGGAGTCGAAGAACGATTTGACATGCAGCTGGTAGATGATCGCGTCCTTGTACCACAGCGGATCGACGCCCTCGCGGGCCACGACGGTTCCGCGCGGCTTGGTCAGATCGGCATGGGCCAAAGGCGCATTCATCAAGCGACTCCCTGGAGGCGGCTCAGCCTCCACACATGAAACGGCATTTCCTTGGGATTGAAGTAGATCGACTGGCTCTTGCCGGTCAGCGTGAACCGATTGCCCCGCATGAGGTCCTCCACGGCGAGCGCGCCATGGTCCGGAAGACCAAACTCCCAAAGCGGCAATTCGTAGGTGGCGTGACGTTCGAAATCCGGATCGAGCGAGATCAGGACCAGGATCATGTCTTCCAGTTCGGCCCCGTCCGGCGTATGGCGCGGCTTGCCGAAGCACAGCACCATGTCGTCGAACGCGTTGTAGAAGCGGACGTTCCGGTGCGTGTGCAGCGCCGGGTTCTCGCGCCGGATCCGGTTCAGCCTCGTGATCTCGGTGACGATGTTGCCCGGCTGGTTCCAGTTCCGGACGCGGATCTCGTACTTCTCACTGTCGAGATATTCCTCCTTGCCCGGCAGCGGCGCGGCCTCGCAAAGCTCGAAGCCGTTGTACATGCCCCAGAGGCCGGACAGCGTGGTCGCGAGCGCCGCCCGGATCAGGAAGCCGGCGCGGCCCGAGGTCTGCAGGAAGAACGGGTTGATGTCCGGCGTATTGACGAAGAAATGCGGCCTAAAGAAGTCCTTCGGGGCCGTGGTGGTCAATTCCGTGAGATATTCCTGGATTTCCTGCTTATGGTTCCGCCAGGTGAAGTACGTGTAGGACTGTGAATAGCCGAGCTTCGCCAGCCGGTACATCACCTTCGGACGGGTGAAAGCCTCGGCGAGGAAGATCACGTCGGGGTGCTCGGCGCGGATGTCGGCGATCATCCACTCCCAGAATGCGAACGACTTGGTGTGCGGGTTGTCCACCCGAAAGGTTTTGACGCCCTGCTCGACCCAGTACAGCACGACGTCGCGCAGCGCCTGCCACAGGCCCGGCACGGCGTCGGGCGCGTAGAAATCGACATTGACGATGTCCTGGTACTTCTTGGGCGGATTCTCGGCGTATTTGATCGTGCCGTCGGGCCGCCAGTCGAACCAGCCCGGATGCTCCTTGAGCCAGGGATGGTCGGGCGAGCACTGGATCGCGAAGTCGAGCGCGATCTCGAGCCCATGCTCCGCGGCCGCGGCGACCAACGCCTGAAAATCCTCGATCGTGCCGAGCTCCGGATGGATGGCGTCGTGGCCGCCTTCCGCCGAGCCAATCGCGTAAGGCGAACCGACGTCGGCTGGGCCAGGCGTCAGGGTGTTGTTGCGGCCCTTGCGGTTGGTCGCGCCGATCGGGTGGATCGGCGGGAAGTAGAGAACGTCGAACCCCATGTCGCGGATCATCGGCAGCCGCCGGATGACGTCGCGGAAGGTGCCGTGCCGGCCCGGATCGCCGCTCTCGGAGCGGGGGAACAGCTCGTACCAGCTGGCGAACTCGGCCTGCACGCGCTCGACGTCCAGCGGATAGCTGTCGCTGCGCGAGGCGAAGGCGCGGCGGTCCGCCCGCAGCGCGGCGGCATGCATCGCAGGCGACAGCAACTGCGTCACTCGCGCCGTCACGTCGGAGGCGCGCGCCTGCAGGATCAGGTCGGCGAGCGGACGCGCGACCTCAGCGGGCGCCGCCGCCGCCATCTTCTCGAGCAGGATGAGACCCTCCTGGGTCTCGAGCGACACGTCGAGGCCGACCTCTCGCTTCTTGGTCAGGTCGCGCCGGAACGTGCCGAACTCGTCCCACCAGGCCTCGATGACGATCTCGTGCCGGCCGATCGCCTGCGGCTTCAGCACGGCCTCCCGCCGGTCGTTCGCGATCAGCCGCATCGGTTCGCGGCGGAACTCCTGGTCGCCGGGTCCCCGCCACAGCACGTCCGCGAGCAGCATCTCGTGGCCGTCGGCGAAGATGTCGGCCTCGACGGTCAAAGGCCGCCCGGTGATCGTCTTGACCGGGAAGCGCCCGCAATCGACCGTCGGGCTCACCGATTCGATGGCTATCCGCGGCCGCCTCGCTGCCTCGACGGATCCGGGAGAGACATCGCGCATGAAAAACTCCGGCTGGTGTGGCGAAACGCAGGATTGTTCAAAGCGGGGAACGCCGCGCGGGGTTCCGCCCGGAACCCGACACATCGGTCGGAGGTTCTCCCCGACAACCCCTGAGCGCCAGGAAGGAAGCCCGGAATGAACGACCGCGAACGCCGAATTCGGGAAACCGCCTATCAGCTCTGGGAGGAGGCCGGGCGTCCGGAGGGCGAGGAGCACAAGCACTGGCTGGAAGCCGAGCGGCGCCTGGCGGCGGAGGCCGGAGAGCCGGCGCCGGAGACCGTGCAAGAGGCAGGCAAGAAGCCCGCAAAGGCCCCGAAAGCCGCGGCGCTCGGCGCGGCGGACGCCGCCAAGGCCGCGGTCGCCGCCGGCAAGGGCAAGGCGGACCCGAAGATGCAGCCCAAGCCTGCGAAGAAGGAGAGGACCGCGGCCGACACGCCTGCGGTGTCCGCGCCCCCGATCGGCGCCGCCGGCGGCAAGTCCGTGAAGGCGAAACCGGCGAAGTCTCCTAAAAAATGATCTCGGCCGGGCCTGTCGCCGCGGGAACGCCGGTGACGCTGCTTCGTTAGGAAGGCTGCGATCGCGGGCAGACGGTCCGCCGCCGGAAAGGGGCTACAATCCATATGAGCGACATCAGGACGGACCGCCGGGCCGAAGCCGGGCGGCCGACGCCGCTTGGCGCGACATTCGACGGGGAAGGCACGAACTTCGCGCTCTTCTCAGCCTATGCCGAGCGGGTGGAGCTCTGTCTGTTTGACGACCACCAGAACGAGGTCGAGCGGATCACGCTGCCGGAGTACACCGACGAGGTGTGGCACGGCTATGTTCCCGACATCGTGCCCGGACAGCTCTACGGCTACCGCGTCCATGGCCGCTACGCGCCGGAGGAGGGGCACCGCTTCAATCCCAACAAGCTGCTGCTCGACCCTTACGCCAAGACGATCACCGGCTCGATCCAGTGGGACGATTCCCATTTCGGCTACACGCTCGGGGCCGAGGACAAGGACCTGTCCTTCGACGAACGTGACAGCGCGCCCTTCACGCCGAAATGCGAAGTGCCTGACACCGCCTTCGACTGGACGGGCGACTCCAAGCCGAACGTGCCCTGGGATCGGACCGTGTTCTACGAGACGCATGTCCGCGGCTACACGATGCTGCATCCGGACGTGCCGGAGGACATGCGCGGCACGTTCGACGGGCTGGGGCAGAAGGCGGTCATCGACCACATCAAGTCACTTGGCGTGACCTCGGTCGAACTGCTTCCGATCCATGCATTCCTTGACGACCAGCACCTGCTCAGCAAGGGGCTGAGAAACTACTGGGGCTACAACAGCATCGGCTTCTTCGCCCCGATGGGCCGCTACGCCGGCGGCTACGGCAAATCCGGCCGAGCGCGGCTCGCCAGCTTCAAGCACATGGTCAGGCAATTCCACAACGCCGGCCTCGAGGTGATCCTCGACGTGGTCTACAACCACACCGCGGAAGGCAACGAGCTTGGGCCGACGCTGTCCTTCAAGGGCATCGACAACCTGTCCTACTACCGCACGATGCCGGACAACCACCGCTACTACATCAACGACACCGGCACCGGGAACACGGTCAACACCAGCCACCCGCGCGTGCTGCAGATGGTGACGGACAGCCTGCGCTACTGGGTCGAGGAGTGCCATGTCGACGGCTTCCGCTTCGACCTCGGCACCATCCTCGGGCGCGAACCGCATGGCTTCGACCAGCGCGGCGGCTTCTTCGATGCGGTCGGGCAGGACCCTGTGCTGCGCAACGTCAAGCTGATCGGCGAGCCGTGGGACATCGGCCCGGGCGGCTATCAGGTCGGCGGCTTCCCGCCCGGCTGGGCGGAGTGGAACGACAAGTACCGCGACGAGGTCCGCGACTACTGGAAATCAGGCGCCGGCCATCTCGGCAACTTCGCCGCGCGCGTCACCGGCTCGGGCGACGTGTACGACCAGCGCGGCCGGCGGCCATGGGCGGGCGTGAACTTCATCACCGCGCATGACGGCTTCACGCTGCACGATCTCGTCTCCTACAACGAGAAGCACAACGAGGCGAACGGCGAGGACAACAACGACGGCCACAGCGACAACCGCAGCTACAATTACGGCGTCGAAGGCGAAACCGACGACCCGGGGATCATCGCGGTCCGCGAGCGCCAGAAGCGCAATCTGATCGCTACCCTTCTGCTCAGCCACGGCACGCCGATGATCCTCGCCGGCGACGAGTTCGGGCGCACGCAGGGCGGCAACAACAACGGCTACTGCCAGGACAACGAGATCTCCTGGGTGAACTGGGAACTCGCGGAGAAGGACGAGATCCTGCTCGCCTTCACCAAACGCCTGCTGCGTCTGCGCGCCGAGAACCCGATCCTGCGCCGGGCGAATTTCCGCGACGGAATGGACGTCACCTGGATCAATCCGGGCGGCGGCGCGCAGACCGCCGAGCAGTGGGCGGACGAGGGCGCGGACTGCATCGGCCTGCACCTCAAGACCGCGGACGGCGCGGAGGCCGTGCTGGTCTTCAACGCGCATGACGGCCCGGTGCCGTTCGTCCTGCCGGAGCGCGAGGGCGGCGAGGCATGGAAGATCATCGTCGACACCGAGCGGCCGGAGGACGACGCCCGCGAGGCGTCCGGCCCCGAGCCCATCGAAGTGCACGGCCGCTCGCTGCTGCTGATGATGTGACAGCGCTCATCCGCCTTCCGCGGGGAAGTTGGATGGCTTCAGCCGGCTGGGCTGGGCCCCGGGCGTAGAGCGCTCCGCCTCGCGTCCCGGCCTTGAGCCGGGACCTAGAACCGATGCGGCGAGTGTCTGGGCTCCAACGCCGCCTCCTCGTCCCGCTCCCTCGGCGCGTCTGGGTTCCGGCTCGAGGCCGGAACGCGCGCGCGGCGCGCCATCCACCGCCGTCATGCCCGCTTGCGGGCATCCACGACTTTCTTCCCTCCCGCAGCGCTCGACGCCGAAGTCATGGATCCCGCGCGAAGGCGCGGGCATGACGCGGAGGTTCGGGCGCTTCGTCCTGCGCCAGTTCTGATCTCTCGGCGTGTCTGGGTTCCGGCTCAAGGCCGGAACGCGGGGGCGGCGGCCTCATACGCTGCCGGTAGGAATATTTTCTTGACATTCTGCGCCGCCCGTGGCAGCGTTCCAACACCTTCTCCCATCCTGGGAGGCGGCGCCGGGCCGTCCGGCGGCGCGGGAGAGGGGCGGAGCCTGCGGCGGGAGGGACCGGCTCTCCCGTCCCGGGACCTGTAGTCGGGACGGCGCGCGCCAATGCGCGCCGCGCGTCACGCCCGCGGCACTACGACCGCGGAGTGCAAATGGAGCTATCCCGATCTTGCCTAAATCCGTGCGCGGGGCGC